>JADMIO011356699.1_pt1 | contig 42298 bp, 31 predicted proteins | sample 8958161 | NCBI WGS metagenome assembly JADMIO01 (sample SAMN16585339, study PRJNA669376) | soil metagenome | isolation source: Crop rotation soil | place: USA: Cullars Rotation, Alabama | collected 2011 | reverse complement strand
ACTTGCCGTAAATTCAGTTCTTACAACTAATCTTTCTGCTCAGATCTGCCAGGGCGCTTCTTACAACCTGCCATGGGGTGGAACCGAAACTGCAGCAGGAACTTACTCGCACACTTATACTTCTGTAAGCGGTTGTGATTCGATCGTGAATGTTACACTTGCTGTTAATCCAGTTCTGACCACTAACATCCCTGCTCAAATTTGCCAGGGTGCCTCTTACAACCTGCCTTGGGGCGGAACTGAATCTAGTGCAGGAACTTACTCGCACACTTATACTTCAGTTGCCGGTTGTGATTCGATCGTGAATGTTAAACTTGCCGTAAATTCAGTTCTTACAACTAATCTTTCTGCTCAGATCTGCCAGGGCGCTTCTTACAACCTGCCATGGGGTGGAACCGAAACTGCAGCAGGAACTTACTCGCACACTTATACTTCTGTAAATGGCTGCGATTCAATTGTGAATGTTACACTTTCAGTAACCAATATTTCACTGAATGAAACTCACGTTAATCCTAACTGTGGAAGTAATAATGGAAGTATTAATTTAACGGTCAGCGGAGGAACTACACCCTACACGTTTAAATGGAATACGCAAGCTACCACTCAGAACCTTGCTAATATCGGCGTAGGGTTGTACGAAGCAACTGTAACAGATGGGTCAGGATGCTCGAAAGTCATCAGCGTGAATCTTACCTGCCTTCCTCCCCCGCCATGCCTGCTTCAGGTCAGCGCAACCCCAACTGATGCAACCTGCAATGGATTGTGTGACGGAAAAATCACCTTGACCATAAGCGGACAAACCAATCCTGTAGCATATACATGGAGCAACGGTGCAACCACGAAGAATCTTTCCGGCCTTTGCCCGGGACAATACAGTGTGACAGCAACAGATGTGAACGGCTGCGCTGACACCGCGAAAGTTTCAATCAGTGAGCCTTCTGCCCTAATAGCTAACCCTTCAATCAGCAATATTCTTTGCAGCGGAAATAACATGGGCGCCATCAATTTGCCTGTAACAGGCGGAACGCCTCCTTACTTCTTCAAGTGGAGCAATAATGAAACCAAACAGAACCTGAACGGCCTTATTGCCAATACCTATTCAGTGACAGTAACCGATAACAACCATTGCTCCGCCATCCAATATGCAACTATCAGCGAGCCTGCTCCTATTGTGCTGGATACGACCACTACTTCATCTACCTGTGAACAGGCAAACGGGCAAATCAATGTAAGCGTAACCGGCGGTGTATCTCCGTATCAATTTGAATGGAGCAATGGTGCGAAAACAGAAGACCTGGCTAACATCAGCAAGGGAACTTATATCCTGACCGTTACAGACGTAAATCTTTGCTCAAAGAGCATAACCGTAACAGTTACTACAACCCCTCTTCCGCCCGTAACTGTTACTCCTAACAATGTTTCGTTCTGTGAAGGACAATCCGCAAGACTTACTGCCGGGGGAGCTGATGTTTATACATGGGTACCCAATACCGGGCTCAGCAGCTATACCGGCGAAACTGTAACGGCTTCTCCTGCTGCTTCAACCACCTATACTGTTACAGGCACCAACCAGCAGACAGGCTGCTCGAATTCTGCCATTGCAGTGGTGATTATTCATCCTTTCCCGGTTGTCGCCCTCTCCTCTTCATCGATCTCTTTATGCCCGGGTCAGAGTACGGTGATCACCGCGAACGGAGCGGCCAGCTATACCTGGACACCGGCAACCGGGCTGAATATAACAACCGGGAATCTTGTTACAGCCCAGCCAATTACTTCCACAACCTATACCATTATCGGAACTAATTCCTTTGGCTGCCTGGATACATCATACACCGAAGTAACAGTCGGTATGTTTGCCGATATCAACGTCAATATTTATCCTGATAAAGGCTGTGCACCGTTGACCGTTACCTTCGACAACCAGACAACAAATGCAACGAACTACAAATGGTTATTCGGAGATAATACTTCAAGCACAGAAGCCAGCCCCGTGCATGTGTACACGCAATCAGGCAATTACCCTGTAACCCTTATTGTAACAAGCACGACCGGCTGCGTGGATACGCTCGCGATCTCTATAATAGAAGTATTCCCTGTTCCTACAGCTGACTTTACTGTAACTCCGGACTTTAGCGATGTTACAATTCTTTCAGAGGCTACTTTTGAATTTACAAACCTCTCAAGAGGTGCATCTGATTATCTCTGGCAATACGGTGACGGATATACCGATACACTTGTCAACCCGGTTCATAATTACAGACAGGAAGGTGAGTATGTCGTTTCATTAATTGCAAGAAGTGAAGAAGGATGTGCGGATACCGCTTACCTCGGTCCTTTCGTGATCGTGCCCGATGGCGATGTATTTATTCCTAATGTGTTTACACCGAATGGCGACGGTAAGAATGACTTTTTCAAAGTGTATGGAAAAGGAATTGATAGTTATCACATGTGGATCTATGACCGCTGGGGAGAAAATGTTTATGAGTCTGATGATTATTTCCCTTCATGGGATGGTATTTTCCAGGGCAAGCCGTTAAACGTTGCGGTCTTCGTTTATATAGTGGAAATTAAATTCAAGACCGGGGCTACGATCTTCAAAAAAGGAGATGTGACTTTACTAAGGTAAATTCTTCCTGTTACAATATTTATTCCCCAGGCAGGCAACAGTCTTAATCATTTATGAGTTCAAACTGCATCTCGCTGAGCTTCCGGTAAAGTCCCCCGCTGCTGTTCATCAGTTCTGCATGCGTTCCGCATTCCGCCACCACTCCTTTGTCGAGCACAATAATTTTATCTGCATTGCGAATAGTGCTTAACCTGTGTGCAATCACAAATGATGTCCGGTCCTTCATCAGGTTCTCCAGCGCTTCCTGTACCAATTGCTCGCTTTCGCTGTCCAGTGAACTCGTTGCTTCATCGAGAATAAGGATGGAAGGATTTTTAAGAATAGCTCGTGCAATAGCAATGCGTTGCCGTTGTCCGCCGCTAAGCTTAATCCCTCGCTCGCCCACAATTGTTTTATATCCTTCCGGAAAACGATTGATGAATTCATGCGCATTCGCCTTTTCTGCCGCATCACGGATCTCATTTTCAGTCGCGTCAGGCTTTCCGTAAGCTATATTTTCCGAAATGCTTCCGCCAAATAAGATCACATCCTGCGGCACATAAGCCATTTGCTTTCTTAGCTGGCCAAGAGGAAAAGTTTTGGCTTCGCGTTCATCGAAAAATAATTTCCCGGAATCAGGTTCATAAAAACGTAACAGCATGGAAGCGATGGTGCTTTTCCCCGCACCGCTGGGCCCCACCAGGGCGATTTGCTCTCCGTGCTTCGCATCAAGTGTTACATTTTTCAATACAGCCACATCCTTCCGGGAGGGATAACTGAAAGCCACATTTTCAAAACGGACATTTCCTTTCAGTTCAAATTCTTTTTTCACCGGTTCACTGTCCATACTTACCTCTTCGCCTTCACTTCTTAATATTTCACGGATGCTATGTGTAGCGCCCAACGTTTTTTGCAGTTGGCTGAACATATCAGCAAATCCTGCGAAAGTGCCGCCAACGAAAACAGAGAAGATGATGAACATAGTTAGCAAGCCGATACTTAATTCCCCGCTCTGGATCATTCGTGCTCCCATCCAAACAACAAAAGCAATGATCCCAAACACTGAAAAAATCATGAATGAAATAAAGGCTCCCCTGTAACGCGCATTGCGAATTGCAGTGCCCACCACTGACAGTATGCTATTGGAGTAGCGGCCCACTTCGTAAAATTCATTCGTAAATGCTTTCACCATGGAAATTCCCTGGAAAGTTTCCTGGACAATGGTTCCGCTCTCGGCTAACTGATCCTGCGCTTTGCGGGACATCTTACGGATGCGTATCCCAAAGAAAACAGCCAGCACCGCCAAAACCGGAACCACGGAAAGCATGACCAGCGCGAGTTTGGTGCTTATCCAGAAAATCAAAATCAACCCTATCAATAACATGAAAACTCCCCGCAAAAATTCCGCAAGGGTAAATGATACGGCATCTTGTATCTGTGACAGATCAGATGAAATTCGACTGCTTAACTCTCCTACTCTTTTTTCTGTGAAAAAACTCATGGGCATGCTGATGAGTTTTTTGTAAACGTCTTTTCTCATTCCCATCAAAGATTTCTCTCCCACTTCTGTCAATAAATAAACTCTTAAGAATGAGAAGACAGTTTGAATGGCTAATTGGATAAATATCAAAATGATAATCGTGTTCAGACTCCACGACATGGTCTTTAACCCTGAAGCAAATCCTGTTACAATACTTGAACCCGATGGTATTGCATCAGCACTTCCCGGAACGGCAGCATCAATCATTTTTCCCAATAGAAAAGGGAATGCACTTGTGGTAAAGGCAGAAAGCGCAATACAAATGAGGGCCAGGACAAATTTCCCGCGATAAGGTCTAAGATACTTAAAAAGTATCAGCGCCTCACTGAGAGATTCTTTATTGATTTTTGCTTTGGGAGAGGGATTCTTTGAGCTCATTACATCACGACTAAGTTACAATAATCCTATTGGACGAATGAAGCCGTAGCAAATTGCAGCTCTCAATGTGTTTTTCTGCAACCGCATCCCTGGTCCTGGAAACCATTTGTTTCTTCGTGCCATTCAAAAGCGTTACTATATTTTGGATTCTCCCAATAGAAAGGAGTATGCTTCTTATTGTAGTTACCTATCTCATTCATATCGGATGCATCGTAAATCCTTCCGTTCACCATAGTATATTTTACAAATTCGGTGTTACGGATATTCTCCAGCGGATTCTTATCCAGCACGACAAGGTCTGCAAGCATTCCTGTTTGCAGCTTTCCAATGTAATCTTCCATACCGATGTAATACGCGCCGTTCACGGTCGCACATTTCAGTGCCTGTAACGGAGTCATGCCTCCCATCTCAAGCATCCAGAGTTCCCATTGTGCACCTAATCCCTGCAATTGCCCGTGTCCGCCGAGATTTACTTTTACTCCTGCATCCGCCAATTTTTTACATGACTTAGATACTTCAATAAAACCGGTTTCATATTCATCATCCGGTACGCAGGTACGATGACGCGAGCGTGAATCAATGATCGCTCTCGGAGTAAACGTGAGCAAGTGCTTGTTCTCCCACACATTAGTTTTCTGGTACCAGTAAAACTCTCCGTTAACGGAACCGTAATCTACGATCAGCGTAGGTGTGTATCCGGAATTGCTGGCGCTCCACATTTTAATGACATCGTTAAAGAGCGTTGCCACAGGGATATTATGTTCAATGCCGGTATGACCATCCAGGATCATGCTCATGTTATGAAAGAAATGAGAACCACCTTCCGGCACTACCTCCATCTTTAATTCCTTTGCCGCAGTAATTACCCATTGCCTTTGCTCACGACGAGGCTGGTTGTAACTCTTCACCGAAAATGCGCCGAAAGCTTTTGTCCTTCTCAATGTGGATCGTGCATCATCCAAACTATTAATAACCGCTTTGAAATCGCTATCCGCTCCATAAAGAATCGTGCCGGTTGAAAAAATACGCGGTCCAATCATGTTGCCTGCTTTCACCATTTCACTCTGCGTAAATACCATTTCAGAATTGGAAGAGGGATCATGTGTAGTTGTAACACCATACGCGAGATTCGCATAGTAACTCCACATTTTCTGCGGGCTTTGTCCATAGCGGAAAGTCCCGAGATGGGAATGCACATCGACTAACCCGGGAATAATTGTTTTCCCTGTGCAATCAATCACTTTTGCATCTGATGGAACAGAAATATTCGCTCCTACTGATTCTATTTTATTTTCATTCACTACGATAATCCCTTTCTCGATCACTTCATCTCCATTCATGGTGATGATGCGCGCGTTAGTCAATGCGATCTTTCCTTTGGGTTTATCGGAAACCAATTCAAGATTTATTTTCACTCCAACTGTATCAATTGGCGGAATAGAATCTCCTTTCCCCAGCAGGAATGAAAAGCGTTTGCTGATGTTGTTGCTGAAATATTCATTACCCAATGTCCATTTAATCTGTTTGCTGTCGGAGGACCAATGGAGGTTGATACCCGCATCGCGACTCACTTTACTGATGGGAAATGATTTGCTGCCATTGGTCAGATCAATGGGTTGACCTGTTACAATTAACGGCGCCACATATACATTGTGCAACTCGTTAAAAGCTATCCATTTATTATCAGGGCTGGGAACAAACCGGTTTGCATATTTGGATGTATAATGAACGCGTTCATCTTTCCCGTTAAGATCACAACTTCTGAAACTTTTCTCCAGTGATCCGAATAAATAACCTCCTATCTGGTAGAATATCCTGTCACCTTTCGAATTGTAACAGGGAAAGTCTCCTGACTTTGCAACTTTTTTCATAGTACCCCCATTAATGCTCATCGTGTAAATGCCCGGCTCTTTTGTAAAACTGAAGCCCTGGTGATCGTTGCCGCTTTCTCTCACAAACACGATGCTCTTCCCGTCAGGAGAAAGAGCAGGAGTCCTGTAAATTCCTTTTTCATTTGTCAGCTTCACCGGCTTTCCTCCTTTTGCTGTAACATCTAATTTGTAAATGGCGCCGAGAGCGGTGTCGTTCCAGGTAGTATAAATAATGGTTTTCCCATCACGGGTAAACACGGGCTCAAATTCAAAATCCATTCCGCTGGTTAAACGTTCCGGCTTTGTTCCACTAATATTTTGTTTCCACAAATAACCCACTGCATTAAACACCAGCATTTTCCCGTCGGGGGAAGTGATCAATTGCCGTAACACATTTACCGTGAACTTATCGGGCGCCGGATCCTGCTTAAAGTGTAATGCATTATTAATTTTCAGCTTCACGTCAGCTTTAAAAGGAATGATTTTTTCCTCCAGCGTTTCTATATTGATATTCCTGATTTTTCCTTTTGCCCAGATAATAATGTGCTTGTTATCGGGAAGGAAATTGAAATTAGTATAAACCCCGAACAGCGCCCATGCTTCCTGCTGATCGCGGGTAAGTTCGTCATAGACAGGCCATTCTTCTCCTGTAACAAGGTCCTGCAAATAAAGAACTGTTTGAGTACGCACTCTCCTGACGAAAGCTATTTTCTTTCCATCCGGGGAGAGAACTGGACGAAACGCTCCGCCCGGACCTTTTACGATCGTTTCCGTCTCTCCGCTTTCCATATTGAGTTGCTGGATGACATAGATCTGCGAGTTAGGATCTTTATTGTACTGGAAATAACCACCCGGGTACATGTCTTCGCTGTAATACAAAAATTTTCCATCGCCTGAAACCCACGGCTCCCCTGCATCCTGCTGATCATTTTTTCTTTTAGTCAATTGCAAACCTGTTCCCCCGCTGATGTGATACATCCACATTTCACCGGCACCTGCCGAGCGGGTGGAGGTAAAATGTTTTCTTGCAATAAGATATTGTCCGTCGGGAGTCCATACCGCATTATTCAGGAGACGAAAATCTTCTTTCGTGATCTGAGTTGGTTCGCTGCCATCAACGTTCATCGTCCAGATATTATCGCCTCCGCCAGCATCACTGGTGAATGATATCTTCTTTCCATCGGGGCTGAAGCGTGGCTGAACTTCATAAGCAGGATTTTGTCTAAGTACTTTTGCCGTTCCGCCTTCCAGCGGCATTATATAAATGTCACCTAACAAGTCAAACACAATTTGCTTCCCGTCGGGGCTGACATCCAGGTTCATCCAGGTGCCTTCATCTACAGTGAAATTCACTTCTTTGGTATCTGTGAAAGCATTATTCACATCCCATTTATTTTTATCCTCTTCTTTTTTATCCTGGGCGGATAAATTGTAACAGCAAAAAAGAAACAGGGAGAGGAAAAACAATAGTTTATGCATGTTCAGAAAAATTAGGCAGGAAAAGTAATGTACTATTACCACAGATTTGCAGATTAATAAAACAAAAAATAAAGAAATAATCCGTGAATCTGTGGCAATGACATTTCTTTTAAATTAATTTTAAAGAACTTCTCATCGTTTATTCATCGATTTTCTTCATCTTCATTTTCCAAATTAATTTTTATGCTCAAGCGCATTTCATCCCTGGATGAATACAAAAAAGAATACGAACGAAGCATATCCAGCCCGGAAACTTTCTGGGCTGAAATAGCTGAAAATTTTTTATGGAGAAAAAAATGGAACAACGTTTTTTCAGGCGGATATGAAAAGGTAGATTATAAATGGTTCGAGGGCGCGCAGCTCAATATTACAGAGAACTGTTTGGACAAGCACCTGGCTGAAAGAGGAAATCAAACTGCCATTATCTGGGAACCGAATAACCCGGGTGAATCCAACCGACTAATTACTTACCGAGAATTGCATGAAGAAGTCTGCCGCTTTGCCAATGCACTGGAAAAGCTGGGAGTAAAAAAAGCGGATACTGTTTGTCTTTATATGCCAATGATCCCGGAACTCGCCGTTGCGATGCTTGCATGTGCCAGGATAGGCGCTATTCATTCCATTGTTTTTGGCGGATTTTCCGCGCAATCTATTGCTGACCGTATCCAGGATGCTGAATGTAAATGGATGATCACTGCAGATGGCTGTTACAGGGGCGACAAGCAGCTTCATCTCAAGAAAATTGTTGATGAAGCGTTGGAAAAATGTCCGTCGATTCAGAAAGCAATTGTATTTAACCGAAGCAATTTTCCTGTTACAATGAAGGAAGGACGCGATCTATGGTGGAATGAGGTGATTAAGGATTGCACAAACGACCATAAAGCAGCAGCTATGGATGCTGAAGATCCGCTATTCATACTTTATACTTCAGGTTCAACCGGAAAACCAAAAGGAGTGTTACACACAACGGCCGGTTACATGCTTTATACCGCTTATACTTTTCTCAATGTTTTTCAATACAACGAAAAAGATATTTACTGGTGTACTGCTGATATCGGCTGGGTGACAGGACACAGCTATATTGTGTATGGCCCGCTGCTGAATGGAGCTGTTACACTAATGTACGAAGGTGTTCCGCAATTTCCCGATTGGGGAAGATGGTGGCAGGTGATCGATAAATACAAAGTCAATATTTTTTACACGGCGCCAACTGCCATCCGCTCGCTGGAAGCACAGGGAACAAGATGGTTCGAAGGAAAAAGTTTAGCATCCTTAAAAGTTTTGGGTTCCGTTGGTGAACCCATCAACGAGGAAGCGTGGGAATGGTATCATAAAAATGTTGGAAAGGAAAAATGTCCCATCGTAGATACCTGGTGGCAAACGGAAACAGGCGGCATTCTTATCTCTCCTCTTGCTGGCATCACTCCCACCAAACCTTCTTTCGCAACACTTCCTCTTCCGGGCGTTCAGCCTGTTTTGGTAGATGCACTCGGCAAAGAATTAACAGAAACAGTTGCAGAGGGAAATCTCTGCATCCGGCATTCCTGGCCCGGACAAGCGAGAACAGTTTATAAAGATCACGAGCGTTTTAAGCAAACTTATTTCTCTTCCTACCCGGGAAAATATTTTACCGGCGATGGCTGCCGGCGTGATGCAGATGGTTATTACCGCATTACAGGAAGAGTAGACGATGTCATTAATGTTTCCGGACATCGTATCGGAACCGCTGAAGTAGAAAACGCGATCAACGAGCATATTGATGTATATGAGAGCGCTGTTGTTGGTTTCCCTCACCCGATAAAAGGCCAGGGGATTTTTGCTTTTGTCTCCTGTAACCCACAACCAAAGGATGTTATTCTTTTTAAACAGGAAGTGTTACAGTTGGTTGCGAAAATAATCGGACCTTTTGCCAAGCCCGATCGTATTGAGATTGTAACAGGCCTGCCCAAAACCCGTAGCGGGAAGATAATGCGCCGTATCCTCCGGAAAATTGCAGAAGGAGAACCGGACAAGGTTGGCGATGTTACAACACTCCTTAACCCGGAAGTGGTGGAGGAAATAAAATTGAAGGTCGCTGTCGGCTAGATTTGACAACTTTTAAAAAGTTGTCAAATCTTGGCGGCTGTCATCATTTTACAGTCACGAAAAATTCCATCAGCATTAACCGCCTCCAATTGATAAATATAATTGGCGGCTGAAAGTCCGAGTGACTGAGGATGAATAATTATTTCATGAGGGCCGGCTTCCAGTTTTCCCTGGTTGAGCGAAGCGACTTTTCTTCCTGTAACATCCCACAATTCCAGTTTCACATCAGAAGAATTTTTAAGCGTAAAAGGAATAATTGTTTCCGTTGTGTAAGGATTCGGGAAGTTTTGCCCAAGTAAAAACTGTTTTGCTGTTTCCCTCTCCAGGTGCCCCACTCCCACTGTTCCGCTTCCCTGTATGGCAACTTCAAGGTAACTGTCGTAACCGCCTGTAACACCATTAGGCGTTAAAGTCGCAAGCTGGTTTGCATATCCATCACTGAAAATACCGTCGGAGCTGATAGCCAAAGGATCAGCGCCTTTTGTATAAAGAGAAGTGTTGGCTGCGTAAATCGAATTCTTTGTTGCTGTATCAAAGGTCAGTTGAGAAATGGCTGCATAAGAAGAACTGACATACACCTGGAAATGAATGTGACAAACTCTACCGGTGTACCAGCCGGGAAGAATAGTAATGAATTCTGCCTCGCCATTTGCGTCGGTCAATTGATACCCGCGCAGGTAAGTTAACCCGGCCTGGCCTGCATTACCTGCCTGGCTGTAACCAGAATACAAACCGTCTTTGTCACAGTGCCAGATGTTGACGCGGAGGTTAGGCATCGGCTCACAATTATTCACGCCGATAATTTTTATTTTAAGATTGAGCTGAACTCCTGTTTTTGTTTCTCTTACATCTTTACGGAAGAAGAAACTGTTCTCTGTCAGGTCGAGCGGAAATGGTCCGGCTGTTTCGGAAGGGATCAGCACACAGCTGGCCACAGGGTCCGAAAATGTTTTGTTAAAAGGAATAATGGAAGCAACGCCGGCAAGTCCTGCCGTCTTTAGAAAATCTCTTTTGTTCATGGTGTTTGTTTATTGAAAAGTAAATTTAGCCGGGAGCTATCGGCTCCTGTTACAATATTTCAAAAATATTTTACAAATTTATCTTCCTGAAAACAACAAGCTTACTTCATCAGCTTTCTCACCACTTGTCTTCCATCTGATAACTCAGCGCGAACGACATAAGGACCATCGTTTAAATCCGCAACGGAAAATTCATTCGAGCTGCTCTCTTTCACTAAGCGTCCGTTCATATCAAAAAGAGAAACCCTGTGCAGTTTTTTATCGCTCATTATCTTCAGGTTTCCTGTTTCTGAAACAGGATTTTCAAAAACAAAAACAGATGATTTATTCTCCACTTCTCCCGCACTTGAGGCACCAAGATATGTGATGATGAGGTATTCGATCATGGCTTCTGCATGCGGCTCTCTCCTGTCCTCGCTATAGCCGATAGTGGTCCGCGCGAGAGGACTGAGTGTCCCGCTAAAAATGCTGTCAGCAACTACCACACTATTGATTTTCAGAACAAGATGACCGGCTGCTTTTAATAATTCAACATTCGTCCATACACCCGGGTGAACCACGTTCCCATCCTCGATTAAACAGCCTGAACCGCCATTCAGGTTCCGGTCGCCAAAGTGAATCCCGTGTCCATCACGGTTGTAATACAAATACATGTTCCCGGTAGCGCTGGTACTGCGAAAATCGATGAGGCAAAATTCGTTGGTGCTGTCCGTCATCCGAAAACGTGTTTCAATTTTCCATTGACCATTGATATCTAATAACTTTACGGTGTCGATGATCAGGTAATCATCGGCTGTAGGAAAAACTATAACTCCTGCAGAACTCCAGGGGCCACCATGAGCTGTTACAGTGCTGTGTCCTGTTTTGTCACTGGCAACAGGATCTCCGGAGTCGATTTTTAAGATCCAATTCTGAGCGAATAGATTGCTTGAAATAAAAAGTAAGAATAAGAGGTTGTAAACTTTTTTCATGGCTTTATTGATTTGGTGAATAGATAGAATAAAGATAATAATTCTAACAAATAAGAAAATTGAATATGTATAGAACCCTTCTACCTGCCTTTTATCCTTTCGAATAATTCTTTAGCAGCATCTCCGCTCACACTTCTGAATCTTCCTTTCTGAATGATGAGCTCATCCTCTGAAGTTTTTTTCAGCGGATAACAAAAAACAAAATCGGCATCCGGGTTCGTCCACCCTCCTACTTGTCCAAAGCGGAGGTCGTTGAAATCCACTTCGCCTGAATCTGTTTTTGTCAGGCAATAATAACCTTCAGAGGAGCGAATAAGTTTTTGCACTTTCGATTCATCCCGATATTCATCCAGCCAGGAATCATTCGCGCGAACAATATGGAACGGGATAGACTTTGTATTGTCGAGGATCGAATAATATCCTAAGTGAAACTGGTTCGTGTCTTTCACCACCGCATACCACAAAAAATTATTCAGCGGAGTAGGTGTTGTAAAATAATCCGTGTGATGGATATTCTGCTGAGCAAGATTCTCCTTTACTGTTTTGTCTACTTCATATTTATTATAAAAAGTAAACAGCATATAAATCGAACTCAACATCAGTCCCCATGCGTTCCAGGTGTTTCTTCTCGGAGAATTCCTTTTTAAAATAAGTAACGCAATAAAAGAAATGATGAGCGGAAAAGTATAAAATGGGTCTGCTACAAAAATCGTATTGAATGAAACGCGGTAATGGCTGAATGGCTCAAACCAACCTGTTCCATAAGTGGTGAGCGCATCAATCGTTATATGCGTTAACAATCCCACCCCGAAAATCATGATCCACCGGGTGAGGCTTACTCCTTTTTTATTATACCTGTAAAACAAATACCCGAGTAACAGGGAAAAGATGATGATGAAAAGAAAAGAGTGTGTGATTCCTCTATGAGAAAAAGTTGTATCCGGTAACCTGATCAATCCTCCGAAGACAACGTCAATGTCCGGCAGACTATTCGCTGCTGCTCCCCACAGCATGGCTCTCTTGCCCAGTTTTTTCCCGGCAAGGAGTTCTCCCTGAGCAGCACCCAAAACAATATGTGTAATGGAATCCATGATTTGTTGGACGCAAGGTCAGAAAAAATATTTTTAAGTTGTTCGGAATTATAAGTAAGTGTTAATATGCTTCGGCTCCGCTCAGCATGACACCATTGTGTCACTCTGAGCCCCGATAAAAATCGGGATAAACTCCGTCGAAGAGTTTAGATTTTACTAACACCCTATAATTCCGAATTTTCTGAAAGAATCTTCCCGCTTGAGGTTTATGCAAAATTCGTTTATGTTTGTTCGCGTAAAGCAAATTTATTTTTCTTACCTGTTTTTAACCGGCCCAAAAAATACTTCTCGTTGAACTACAAGCAATTATTCCCTACTTATCGTACTCGGTATTTGTTTGTAGAAAAAATTTTAAAGCAGGTAACTGCCGAACGGAAACCGGCTATCAGTCTGAACCTCGGCTGCGGTGAAGGGGAATATGACCTGATGATCAGTAAGTACACAAGCCAGCTCATCAGTTGCGACCTTAATCAAAATGACATTGCTTTCGCCCGCTCACAGAATCAAAAACCCGAGATCACTTACCGCGTTGAGAATGCGGAGCAGTTATCTTTTCCCGATAATTATTTTGACCTCATTATTTCGGTAGATGTTTATGAGCATGTAAGCAGCCGGGAAAAAATGGTCGCTGAAATTTTCAGAACGCTTAAGCCGGGAGGCAAATTGATCATCACCTTCCCTAGCGTTGATTTTCCTGTTACATACGACCCGGTCAATTATTTCATGCAGAAGAAAGGAAAGAAGTTTGCCTTTGGCGCTTATTCCTTCGGCCATTACCGTTTGCCTGTGAGAGCTGAATTTGAAAAGAACGCAACCGGCGCCGGCCTGCATATTTTAGAAAAACACCGCCTGACTCATTACCTTGCAGCGCTGCCCGAGATCTACTGGGTAGGTTTCCTGCAGCGATTTTTCAAGGATAACTCAGAGAACGTGGTTCAGCAAAAAGAAAAAAAGATAAAGCTTAGGCCTTCCTACAAGCCGCCCTTTCTTTCTTTTGTAACAGATATGATCATAAAAACGGATTCCTTCTTATTCGGAAAAAGCGGGAAAGCTGTAACAAGCGGCTATCTTTTAACGAAGCAAAACTAAAAAATTGAAAAGCGGCTATTCCATCGTTATTCCCTGTTTCAATGAATCGAAGCGCATCGCCGCTTTGATGGCAGGCCTTAAAAAATTTACCGGGGAATGGGATACGGCTTTCGAAATCATTTTCGTGGATGACGGAAGCAAGGATGATACTGTTTCTCTCATTGAAAACGATCCGCTTTTTCAGCAATTAAAATCCGGAGGTAAGGCGAAGCTCATCAAGTGTAACAAAAATTACGGGAAGGGAAATGCGCTTCGCGAAGGAGTGCTCGCTTCTGAATATGAATTTATTCTGACTTTGGATGCTGACCTTGCCGGCCATCCGCTCGAGCTGAAAAAATGGCTGGGACCCAAAAAGAAAAAACCGGATAACAATACCATTTACATTGGTTCGCGTGTACAAAAAGAATCAGTGATCACCGACAGGAAGTTCAGGAAGTTTGTCGGGTTTGTATTTAATCTTTTTGTTCAGCTGCTGAGTCCTATCCGTGTACGCGATTCACAATGTGGGTTTAAGCTTTACCCGGCTGGAGTTGCAAAAAATCTTTTCGGCAAACTGAAAACGAAAGGATGGGCACACGATGTGGAATTGCTTTACCGTGCAAGCCTGGAAAATATTGAGGTCAAGGAAATGCCTATTACGTGGAGAGCAGTCGAGGGAAGTAAATTATCCATCGGCGGCGACTCGCTGAAAATGTTTCTCCAGCTTATCTGGATCAACGGGCTGTTACTCCCTGAATATTTTTTCGTTGAGCCTGTAAAAGCGCTCAGGGGAAAACCGGAGAATAAAGATGCCATTTTCCGTCTACCATTTATCCTGATCTCACTGTTTCTGTTATTTATAATGCCAATGCTGAGTTTTCATTATGGGATTACAGGCGACGAAAAAATACAGGATGACTATGGCCGGCAGGTTTACGATTATCTTTTTAATGATGGAAAAATAACACTCGACCCGAATACGGGTATCCAGTTTTATGGCGGCTTGTTCGACTTCCTGGCAAATTGGTTTGCAAAGATTTTTTCTTCCCTTGACCACTTTGAAGCACGCCATGTATTGAACTCTTTGTTCGGTGCAGTCGCTATCATTTTCACCGGTTTGTTTGCAAAAAAAATATGGAACTGGAGAGCAGGGCTTTTAGCATTGCTGATGGCGTCTTTGTCACCAAGAATTTTTGGCGAAGCCATGAACAATCCAAAAGATATTCCCTATGCGATGGCGAATATCTGTGCGCTTTATTTCATGTATGCATTCATCACACAGCTTCCGAAACCTTCATACAGAACAGTTCTCTTTTTAATCCTTTCAATCGGCGCAGCTATCGGCGTGAGAGTCGGTGGAATTTTGCTCATCATGTATACCGGTTTGTTTACGCTGGTCTATATCTTTCAAAATAAAGAGCTGAAGTCACTGTATTTTTCCAATGGCAGCAAGGGGTTGCCACGACTGATTCTTTACGGACTTATCATAGGGGTTTTCGCGTATTTAACCGGTCTTGTTGCATGGCCTTACGGGCTGGAAAATCCATTGACAAATCCGCTGAATGCGCTGAAGGTGATGTCAAACTATTTCGTGAACCTCCGCATCCTGTTCAACGGTGATTCCATTTGGAACAATCATGTTCCGCCGTCTTATGTGCCGGTATGGATGTCTGTTACAACTCCCCTTCTCGTTCTTTCCGGCTTCATTCTTTTTATTGCTTCATTCTTTGTGTTCAAAAAACGTCCAACGTTTTTCAGCTACTTCATGCTGCTGTTCACTGTTTTCTTCCCGATACTTTACGTTATCTATAAGAAAAGTGAATTGCATGATGGTATGCGTCACTTTTATTTCGTCAGCTTATCGATGATCGTGTGTGCATCCCTCGGGTGGACATATCTTCAGGAATCATTCAGCCAGAAAGGGATTCGGTGGGCTGTAACAGGAATACTCGCCATTGGCTTGTTCCTTCCTTTCCGCTTCATGTTTGCCAACCATCCGAATGAATATGTTTACTTCAACGAGATTCAGGGCGGGATCAAAGGTGCTTATGCAAAATTCGAAACCGATTATTACATGAACTCCGCGAAGCAAGCGGCGAAATGGCTGAAGGCAAATGAAAATCTTTCCCGGAGAAACGGGAAGAAAGTTATCATCGCCTCCAATATGGTGAACCCGGTTTATCATTATTTTCTTCCGGACACCGCGAATGTTACAGTCGCTTATCTCCGGTGGAATGATCGTTGCGAGAAAGATTGGGATTATGCCATTTTATATTCACGCTTTATCACTCGCAAAGAACTCGAGAATGGTGTGTGGCCGACTGAGCAAACCATTCATACTATTTCTGCTGATGATGTACCGCTTTCAATCATTGTCAAGCGCACCGACAAATCTGATATGGAAGGATTAAAAGCGATGAAGGCAAATGATTTTGATACCGCGATCACACTTTTTGAAAGCTATCTAAAAAAATATCCCAAGAACAATGTTGTATGGATGAACCTGGGTTTGGCCTATGCAAACAAAGGACGCGCACAGGAAAGTGTTAATGCGCTGAATCAGTGTCTTCAGCTTTCTCCGGATAATATCAATGCGTTGTACATGCTGGCGCAGATTTATAAAGGCGTAGGCGACCAGAGCCGGGCGCAGTATTATATGCAGGAAGTGGAACGGCTGAATGCACAATAAGAGCCGGGATTATTGCATATTGAATAATGAATATCGAACAAGGAATAATGAATGATGAAGTAAGGCGAGCTAAACCAGAAATAAGAATCGGAATTTTGTAACCCTAAAAAAATGAATAATGAATATCGAACATGAAAAAAAGAATGGCGAAGTAAAGGACGGCAATCAGAACAACAGAACCTTTAATCTTGAAGACAGATTGATTGACTTTTCAGTGCTGATTATTCGCATTTCAGAAACCTTGTTTAATAGCAGGGCAGGAAACCATATCGAAGGACAAATTGTAAGATCTGGTACATCTCCTGCTCTTCACTATGGAGAAGCTCAGGGAGCGGAATCAAGAAATGATTTTATTCATAAATTGAAAATTCTATTAAAGAATTAAGGGAAACAAATAACTGTCTTAAAATAATAAAACGAGCTCCATTAACAAAGGAACTGAATTTGATTGAGCAGGGACTAAAGGAATGTAATGAACTGATTTCAATTTTTGTCAGAAGCATTGAAACTGCAACAAACAATCGTGATAAAGAAAAGAAAAAGAAATAAAAAAAATTGAATTATGAATATCGAACAGAGAATATCAAATGATGAAGTAAAGGCAAGGAATCAACATTTCAATATTCATTATTCCTTGCTCATTATTCGATATTCTATGAAAGCAGAATTGACTTATGAATATCGAACAAGGAATAAATGAATGATGAAGTAAAGGCAAGGAATCAACATTTCAATATTCATTATTCCTTGCTCATTATTCGATATTCTATGAAAGCAGAATTGAATTATGAATATCGAACAAGGAATAATGAATGATGAAGTAAGGACAAGGAATCAACATTTCGATATTCATTATTCCTTGCTCATTATTCGATATTCTGTGCCCCAGAGCTATTACTGTAACAGCCGATAATAATCAAGCGCTTCTTTAATCTTCTCTTTTTCCACAAACTGATCGATCAGCATTTTCCCCGGTTTATTCAGCAATACAAAACCAATTTTACCCGATGTATTTTTTTTGTCTTGTTCCATATAGGAGAGAATAGCATCAATATCCTGTTCGTTAAAATTAATCTTAGGAAAAATACTGAGTAACAGATTTTGTGCTTCATCTCTTTCTTTAGCACTGAGTCCTGCCAATTGCTCCGACAAATGCATTTCTGCGATCATCCCTGCAGCTACACAATAACCATGAAAAGTGGCTTCTCCCTTTTGGATCATCCACGATTCCAGGGCATGACCAATGGTATGTCCAAAGTTTAACTGGCGGCGAATATTTTTCTCATCAGGATCCTGCTGAACTATAGACAGCTTGATCTTTACTGTTGCAGCTATTTTATCCGCAGAAATATCATTCACGTTTGTTTTAAGATCAAGTATATCCTTCCAGGTTTTCTTTCCTGCAATTAATCCATGCTTAATTATTTCAGCAAGCCCGCTTTTAAATTCATCCACCGGAAGAGTTTTTAAAAATCCGGGATAAATAAAAACGGCTTGCGGATTTTTAATGAGGCCAATGGAATTTTTTATTTCCCGGAAATCAAATCCTGTTTTCCCGCCGATGGAAGCATCCGCCATGGAAAGCAATGTTGTTGGAACATGTATAAAGTCGACTCCCCGTTTATAAGTCGCTGCGGCAAAACCACCGATATCTGTTACAACGCCGCCGCCGAGATTGATTAAAATAGAGTGCCGGTCCGCCTTTCCCTCTACTAATTTCGACCATATAAATTCAACAGTGTCAAGGATTTTGTTTTGCTCACCGGGAGGAATGGAGATAAGGTGAAAGGTGAAAGGCCTGCCCGCCGCAGCGCTAGCGAAGGCGGGTGAATGGTGAATGGATTTGAACTTCTCCGTTATGACTGGAAGGCAGTGTTTCGCGGTATTTTCATCGGCGAGAATGAAAATAGAGGAATATTTTTTCGAGACGATTCCATCATTTAATGATTTAAAAATATCCCCAATGAAAATAGGGTAATCTGTTGCTCGGATCTTTGTTACACTTTTTCCCATTCGTTAGATCTTTATTCCTATTACAAGCACATCATCCACCTGGTCATGGCTTCCCTTCCAATCCCGGAAATAATTATTCAGAAATTCCCGCTGCTCTTTCATATTTTTTGATTGAATGGACAAAAGAACTTCTCTGAACTTCGCCGTCATTAGTTTTTTCCCGCTTTCTCCTCCAAACTGGTCAGCATAACCGTCGGTGAAAATATATATCGAGTCATTCTTCTGCAATGAAATGGAGTGATTGGTAAAAGGATTTTCTCTTTTCAGTTGCGTCCCTCCTATCGGCAGTTTATCAGGCGAAATAATTTGTACTTCATTGCCGCGCACAAGCCACAACGGGCGGTTGGCGCCTGCATACTGTAACACGTTCTCCTTTAAGTTGAATGAACAAACCGCGATATCCATCCCGTCATTTGATTCACTTTCCATTTGCCTGAGTGATCCCACCACTGAAGGATGAAGTTCATCCAGGATCTTTGAAGGGTGAGTGATCTCTTTTTCAATAATGATTCTCCGTAAAAGCGAACTCCCGATCATGCTCATAAAAGCGCCAGGTACCCCGTGACCTGTACAATCTGCTGCTACAATAATAGCCAGGTCATTTTCCCTGAAGAAAGTGTAAAAATCTCCGCTCACTATGTCCTTCGGAATGTAAAGGACAAACGAATCCAGAAATACCTCTTCAATTTTCTTTACATCAGGAAGAATGGCAGATTGGATTCGCTTCGCATAAACGATACTGTCCGTTACCTCTTTATTTTTCTCAGCAAGTTCTTTTGATTTAATATTCAATTGTAACGTCCTTTCTTCCACCAGCCGTAACAGTTCCTGCTCTCTTGATTTCAGGATATTCACCGTACTGCTGTTCTGGTCACGCAGTCGCTTGATCAAAAGGGAAATTATCTTATTGTAGATCTGGGGTTCCTTTTGAAGAAGCTTTAAGAAAACTTCCGCATTGATCCCTATCACCTCGACATCATTCATAGCTGAAACAGACATGGAACGGGGTGCTGAATCAAAAAGAAAAAATTCGCCGAAATAGCTTCCCGAATTGACAGTGGCCAATACATGCTCCCCGTCATGAATTTTAGCGTTACCTGACATTATAACAAACATCTTATCCCCGCTTTCATCCTTTTTGATGATCAGCTCGTCCTTTTTAAACGAATAAGTGCTTACCTGCGGAATGATCTCCTGTAACACCTCTTCTGAAACCAGGCTGAAAATGTCGGTCTGATGAAGTATGCCTGCTATATTATCCTTTCCCATTTCAGAAATATTCCTTTAACAATCGGTGTATTATTCTAATATTTACGCTTGAAAAGCAAGCAGCGTATCAATGGCGAAAATAAAGGCTTACGATGACTATTTAGGCATGGACAAGGAAGATATTATCCTTTCCTATCGCGGCGAGATAACCGAATCCCTGCTCTCTTCCATTTACGAGCTGGCGGAGTCCAAAATAGGAAATGAAGATGTGAAAAGAAAGAAAAAGCTCTTCAACATCCTGGTGGAATGCCTGCAAAACCTGTTTCATCATTCGGATGTTCCGGAGAATGAAGCTTCCTTTTTTGCCATTGGCAGAGGAAAAGGGAACACATTCCGGGTTGTTACAGGAAATGCCATCTCCCGGGAAAAGGTTGAGCCTTTAAAAACTAAAATGGAAAAGATCAATTCCATGAAACCGGAAGAGCTGAAAACTTTTTACCAGGAAAACCTGGATTCATCCGAGTTCTCTCAAAAAGGCGGAGCCGGTCTGGGGCTGATAGACATCGCCCGGAAATCAGGGAATAAGCTGGAATACAACTTCCAGCCCGTTTCGGATAAACATTCATTCTTTACCCTAAGTGTTACAATTGACTGATACAATGGAAAATTTAATTATAGAAGGAACGATAAAAACACCTGCCATCAAACTTTCCGGCGAAGGACAGCTCGAGATCTCGGGAAAATCCATTCCGGAAAACTCTATCGGCTTTTACAAGCCGGTTTATTCCTGGATAGATAATTATAATCAACAGCCTGCTGCTAAAACAGAAATAAAAATTTCTCTTGAATATTTTAATACCAGTTCTTCCAAATGCCTGCTCGATATTTTCAGGAAGCTGGAGACGCTGAAGAAATCAGGGAAAAGTGCTGTTACAGTTTCCTGGCACTATGAAGCGGAGGATGAAGATATGATGGAAGCCGGTGATGATTACAACGCGCTGATCGACCTGCCTTTCTCTCTTGTAAAGATCTGATTATCGCTCCAAAATTTTCCGGAGCCAGTCGAAATACAAAGTCACATACAGTAACACCGTCATACCCCAGAGAATGATGAGATTAAACCAGATAGTTTCCATCTGTATCCCGAATAAAGATTTTGAATAGGAATAAAACGGCGCCGCAAAAATTCCTTTTTCCTTCGACTCCTGGAAGACAGGCTCAAACCGCCTGACAATACGATGGTCAGCCAGTACAACTTTATCTTTTACCATTAAGTTCTTTACAATTTCGCTAAGCTTTTCATTCTGATGAGATTCTTTGAAGGCCGAAAAGTTCTCCGATGATTTCCTTTCTTCAATCTGCTTTTCAACCAGCGATTCCTTCTTATCTGAAGCATCATTGAAGTCTCTGACAAGATGCTTCCTGATGGTATCGAGATTGTCTCTACATGAATTTGAAAAACTTACATCAGCCGGGATCTCTTTCAATGGAATAGAAGAATACTCATGTTTAAATCTTTCAAACTCTTTCCTGAAAAATGAAGTGATTTTTTTCAGCGAATCACCAGATATGCTGTGTGATTGTAACAGACTTTCCGCTTTGTAAATCTCACTTTCCATCTTCTGCGCCCACCAGTCTTTGCGATAAGTCGAATTACTCATTCGCTTTTCATAGTCAAAATAGGTTTTTTCGTACTCATTATTCTTAAACTGGTCGGTAGCCAATCCTTCAAACGCCCAGCGGGAAGCCATCACATTTCCGATCATTGGCACATTGGACTGGCTGCTGACAAGCGGACTAAGTTCTTCGAATTTTACCATCACACCACTGAGCATAATTTGCGGAATGATCAGGAAGGGAATAAGAATATAAACGGCTACTCTTGTCTTGAGCCCTGAAGAAATATTTAACCCCAGCAGGTTCGCACAACAGGAAGTAGAAAATAAAACCAGCCAATAGTGCGAGAACAGGTCCGTCATGCCGAGAATAAAATTTCCTACAGCCAGGAAGATCAGTGTCTGTATTGCCGAGACAAGAAAGAGGAAAGAAATTTTTGAAAGTAAATAGCTGTTCCGGCTGAGCTGCAGAAATGATTCCCGCTTCAGTATTTTTTTATCCTGGATAATTTCCTCTGCACTCACTGTTAACCCGAGGAACAAGGCGACAATTGTACAAATGAAAATGTATACGGGAATGTTGGGATTATTTCCAAAAGTGTATTCCTGCCCCGGAAGGCTTGAGCGAAGAGCCAGCGCAAGTATTAAAGCCAGTACCGGCGCTTCAAAAAGTGTAATCAGTAAATACTGGCGATTGTTCAGCTTCGATAATAAATTTCTTTTGAAGTAAACGAAATACTGGGCGATCACGCCGGAAAGCTTCGGGACTTCAAATGAAGATTTAGCCTTATTTTCAGCTGTAACAGGACTGACAAAATTTTTGTTATAAAGCTGGTACCATTCCTGCGAGTGAATTCTGCGCTGAGGTGTTACTCTTCCGAATTCATCCACGGTTTTTAATTCGAGGATCTTAAAAATTTCTTCCGAGTTAATATTTCCGCACTCCGGGCATTCGCTGTTTTCCGCATCCGCATAATTCATTTGCCGCTTGAAATAAGCGAGCGCATCAACAGGATTGCCAAAGTAAACCGGGTAGCCGCCGGTGTCCAGAATTAATAGCTGATCAAATAGTTTAAAAATATCCGACGAGGGCTGGTGAATAACCACGAAAATCAATTTGCCGGAGAGTGAAAGGTGTTTCAGTAAATCCATCACATTTTCCGCATCGACAGACGACAACCCTGAGGTAGGCTCGTCGACAAATAAAATCGCAGGCTCGCGAATTAATTCCAAAGCGATATTCAATCTCTTCCGCTGTCCGCCGCTGATAAACTTATTTAGCGGGTCCCCTACTGCTAGGTCTTTAATCTCAAAAAGTCCGAGAGCCCTGAGCGTATCATCTACTTTCTTTTCGATCTCTTTATCCGAGAGCTCTCCGAAATAAAGTTTTGAGCTGTAAAAAAGGTTTTGAAAAACAGTCAGCTCTTCAATCAGCAAATCATCCTGCGGTATATTTCCGATTAGTCCCGATAAATTATTTTTCCCTGAGTGAAACTCAATTCCATTCACCTTGATCTTTCCTTTGGTAGGTTTCTGACTTCCGTTCAGCAGGTTGAGCAATGTCGTTTTCCCTGCGCCGCTATTACCCATAATTCCTACCAGGTTTCCTGACGAAGCCGAGAAAGTTAAATCATGCAAACCGATTTTATTCCCTCGGAAAGTGTAGCCAAGTTCTTCTACCTCAAAATTGATCTTAACTGAATCATCAAAGCCGAGATAATGGCGAACAATTTCATTGTAATAAACAGGAGAAAGCTTTGAATTGCGGATTACTGAGCCCTGCTCAAATACATTTACAGAGCCCGGAACCACTAACCTTCCATTCAGGAATAATTGCTCGGCTCCGTCATAGCGGAAAATGAAAAACTGTTCTTGTTTAAAAGCAAGAAAAATAATTTCACCCGAAAAACTTTCTTCGTGATGATGCCGCGAATGTGACTTGTCGATCTTATAAAAATCTCCATTGCCTGGACCGGCATTCAAATGCAAAGCCGTAATCGCCAGGCAATTGTTATAATCATTTTCACTGATCGAAAAAGTATCTGCAACTGTTTTAATAAAGTCAAGATGCAATTCTGTTACAGAGTCAGCCGCAGAATTCACGAATTCAAGGAGACGGATCAGAACTACGATCTTTTGCTTCTGCTCCAGCTCCTTATTGATGTCGGTGCAGATGCGTAAAACCTTTACCGAGTTAACGGATATTTTTTTCCTGCTTCGGCTGTCTTCTTTACTTCCTTTGAGTTTCTCCAAAAACTCATCGAACGCCAAAAGATATTGCTGAACAAAATTATTGCTGAGTTGCTTGCGCAAAAAACGCTCAACGACTTCCCTGCCATTCGCGCCGACTTCATCGGTGTTTGCCACGATGGCAAACAGTTGCATCAGCGCTTTTAATATCTTATCACTCATGTTCCGTTACAGTTGAGCATTTACCGGATGAGTGTTTTGTGCCGGTCAGCAATATTAACTGACGATCATTTTCCGAACAACGGTGATGAGCGAAATAACTTTATCAATATTCTTCGCACCCAGGTCTTCCGGGGATTTAATGATCTCGTCGTACGATTTGCGGTATGCCTCGAGGCTCTTCAGCAAAGCCTGTGAATCCTTATCGGTGTACTCCTTCAGCAGGTTGATGAGGTGATAGATATATACGTTCTCGTTGTAAACCTTATCATACACCCGCTTATTCTCCGGAGTTTGCGGAACGTCTTTCAGCAGGTTCAGGCTTAAATAATTCACTTCTACTAGCGCACCGGCGATCACATGTGAAGACGCCACGAAACGCTCGTTCTTTTTGAGATAAGCATCTGTTTCACTGAATGCATGGTCAATCAAAGCGATCACGGAATCTTTATTGGATGAATTTGCGCTGAGGCGGTCGGCGAATGAATTGAATGCCTGCTCGATCTTTAACTCTTCTGCGAGTTTCTTGGTAGCAGAATAATAGTTCAGCAGCTGTTGGTTCTGTCCGTAGAAATTGATGTAGCCGAGGTCAATACCATATACGCCGTAATTCACTGACTTTTTAAATGCTGTAACATAGCTTCCTGCTTTATCGGCAGGATTCAATAATTCTTCTTTAAACGGAACCTGGTACGCATACAAATCATTCACGATCTCAAACGGTGACGGCAGGTTAGCTTCCATCATCAGGAATTTGAATTCGATATGTTTCTTCTTCTCAGCAGTAAGGGAATCAATACGGCCCGCATCTGCAAGAACAGTGTCTTTAGAATCAACATTTGTTGTTGTGCTGCTGTTATTACACGACACAGCAAAGACCATTACCAGGCTTAATAAAATTGAATTAGAGAATACTTTGTACATAATGCTTAAAGGTTTTGACAAATGTATAAATGATATGCGGATAAAGTAATTTTTGAATACGTTTTTAGGTTCAGAGAAAAGGAGGTTTTATTTATAATCTAATCTCTTTAGACGTCCATAAAGTTGTCAAAAAGCTCCCTTCGGGATGACTTTTCACTTAGCGGTAATAGGCGCGGACGGCGAAGCCGTCCGTGCTCACTCAGCTCTTACTACTTTGTCATCCTGGAAGGATCTTTTCAATAAGGAGTTTCAGCCAAATTTTCTTAACAAAAAAAGTTATTGTGCAATCCTAGAAAATCGAACGGACACAAAGTCGTCAAAAAGATCCCTGCGGGATGACAATGAGATGGGTGATACTGAGCGCGGATGCGCTCATTAACGCTCTCATGCTCTTTCGCAGCATAAGAATAATCACCACACCTCTCTCAGCTCTCACCTCTTCACTCTCTGTAACACATCCAAACTCCACGCCTCCGCCTTCTCCGCAAATAAAACTTTTGTCCGGCTCCAGGTTGATTTGAATAACTCGGAGAAGCGATAGTGATTCAGTGCGTCTTCGTCTTCCCAGATACTATAGGTGAAAAGTATATTTCCCTTTTCATGCTCCTTCCACAATTCTAAATGATGATTTCCTTCGAATGATGCGATCTTATTTTTCACTTCCTCAAACAGAGCAAGAAAATCCTTAACACGCTCCGGCTGAAAAGTCATTTTTACTATGCGAACGATCATTTGAATTCGAGTTGAACGGTATCACCTATCCGCAATCCTAACAGACTTTCAATATTCCCCTGGTTCATTGCCAGCTCGAGATAACCCGAGGAATTGAAGAAGCAAAGTATATCTGATTCTCCTCCGTCAAAATAGTTTCTCGACAGATCACGTATGTCGTCATTGCGGCGAAAGTGCAGGCGGAAACTTCTCCCCTTGCTCACTTCCTCGTATTCATTTTTTCGGACATTGAGTATCGCATTTTCAAACCTGTCAAAGTGAATGACTGAAGCACGGATATAGCGCTCATTGAATATCGGCCGCATCGGTATCAGTGTCTGAATCGTCCGTGTACCTTCTGCGATCTCCAGCATATTTTTTCCGGCCGCGAGGTGTGACAGCGCTTTTACCATAATACTTCCTATGGGAAACGTATTGAGTTTATTTTGTTCGTCAGCTTTCAGCTTAAAAACTTTTTGCGGCAACTCATCAAACAGCAAAGCGAAAATGCCATTGTCCGGTCCAATAAAAGTTTGCTCCGCATGCTCTACAACCAGGAAGTCCATATTCTCCCTCGCCTGGGTATTCACTCCAACAAGATGGAAAGTTCCTGCAGGGAAATGTTCGTAACTATTTCTTAATACAAACGCTGCTTCAGCTACATTAAACGATTGAATCTCGTGGCTGATATCAATGATCTGCGCAGCGGGCAGGGCTTTCAGGAGTTCTCCCTTCACCACGGCGACATAGTGGTCTTTCAACCCAAGGTCGGTGGTAAGTGTAATAATTGTCATTAGTCAGCGAGAGAAATTTTTTAACTTTGGGTGCTAAAATAAAACTAAATAATTTGACGGATTTAACGATTACGCTGGATAGTATAGAGCCGGTAGATTTTCTCGGCATCAACAACTCAAGACTTAACCTCCTCAAGAAAGCTTTTCCGAAACTGAAAATTGTATCGCGCGGCAACCAGATCAAGGTTGAAGGCAGCCATCATGATATAGAAGCCCTCCAGGATAAAGTGACCCTGATGGTGCAGTTCGTGGAAAAATACGGACGTATTTCAGATAAAACCACTGAAGACCTGCTGGGCGAAGGCGACCCTTCCGACCTCGACACCTTCAAGTTCGCAGAAGATGTAATCGTCTACGGACCAAATGGTGTGGTAGTAAAAGCCCGCACACAGAACCAGAAAAAACTGGTAGCAGAAGCCGATGAAAATGACATCGTGTTTGCCATTGGCCCTGCAGGAACAGGTAAAACGTACACGGCGGTTGCTCTTGCTGTTCGTGCATTGAAGAATAAGCAGATCAAAAAAATCGTATTGACTCGTCCAGCAGTGGAAGCAGGAGAATCACTCGGGTTTCTTCCCGGTGATCTGAAAGAAAAAATCGATCCTTACCTGCGCCCGCTCTATGATGCATTGGATGACATGATCCCGCCTGATAAGCTGAGCTACTACATGGCAAACCGGGTGATCGAAGTTGCTCCTCTCGCATTCATGCGCGGAAGAACATTGGATAATTCCTACATCATTCTCGACGAAGCGCAGAACACGACTGATTCACAAATCAAAATGTTCTTAACGCGTATTGGCCCCAATGCAAAAGCGATCATTACGGGTGACTTAACTCAAATTGATCTGCCGAAACACCAGCGCAGCGGCTTATTCAAGGCGCTCGATATCCTGAAAGAAATTGTAGGGATCGGGGTAGTTTTTCTCAATGAAGCAGATGTCGTTCGTCACCGACTTGTGAAGCATATTATCAAGGCGTATGATAATTCCGACCCGAAACATTCGGACAACGGCGTTGATAATCCCTCCCACTCTTAATAGCCGAAAAACGCAAAGACGCTAAGGCAAGAAAAATTTATCCATGAATACGTTTGAGGCAATCATACTCGCGATCATTGAAGGTGTAACAGAATTTCTTCCGATCTCTTCCACGGGACATATGATCATCGGAACGGCGCTGCTGGGTATCAAGCCTGATGAGTTTGTAAAAATGTTCACCGTCTGTATCCAATTCGGGGCCATCCTTTCCGTTGTGGTGTTATACTGGAAACGGTTTTTTAAGTCAGTAGATTTTTATTTGAAATTATTTGTTGCGTTTCTGCCGGCAGCAGTATTTGGCTTTTTACTGGATGATTACATTGACGAAATGCTGGGAAGTGTTACAGTAGTTGCCATTTCTCTTTTTCTCGGCGGCATTATTCTCCTGTTTATTGACCGCCTTTTTAAAGACAATGAAAATGTAGAGGAGAAAGAAATTTCTTATCCGACCGCTCTCAAAATCGGTTTCTTCCAGGCTATAAGTATGATACCCGGAATTTCGAGAAGCGGTGCCACTATCATAGGAGGAATGACGCAGAAACTCAGTCGCAGGCAGGCCGCAGAGTTTTCCTTTTTCCTCGCAGTGCCAACCATGTTTGCGGCTTCCGCTTACAAAATGCTGAAAGTGTACGACCAGGTGAATGCCTCTAACATTCCTGTTCTTTTGATCGGAAATATTGTAGCATTTGTTGTTGCCATGCTGGCTATTAAATCTTTTATCACTTACCTGACGAAGTACGGCTTTAAAATATTCGGCTGGTACAGAATTATTGTGGGAGGAATATTATTGATTCTCATTGCCCTGCATGTCGAGCTCTCTATTCTATGACACTCGAAGAAATTAAGGAAGGAACAGTTTTGCTTTTCGATAAGCCTTTGCGCTGGACATCATTTGATGTGGTGAACAAGGTGAAATATTCTACGAAAGCAAAAGTCGGGCATGCCGGAACGCTGGATCCGCTGGCATCAGGTCTGCTGATCATTCTCACAGGGAAATATTGCAAGAAGATGGTTGAGTATATGGGACAGGAAAAGGAATATACAGGCACTTTCACATTCGGCGCCACCACTCCTTCTCACGACATGGAAAGAGAAATTGATCAGCGATTTGACATTGGTAACCTGACTGAAGAAAAAATCAGAACGAAAGCAAAAGAATTCATCGGTGAGTCATTTCAATCGGCTCCTGCACATTCCGCCAAACATAAGGATGGAAAACGCTACTACGAACTTGCCCGCGACGGCGAAGAATTTGAACGTCAAAAACATAAAGTAGAACTGAAAGAATTCGAGATCACGAGAGTTGCCTTGCCGGAAGTGGATTTCCGCATCGTTTGCAGCAAAGGCTTTTACGTTCGCTCATTGGCGCATGATTTCGGATTAGCATTAAACAACGGAGCTTATCTTTCCGGTCTTCGCCGCACACGCAGTGGGGATTTTAGAGTTGAAGAGGCTTTTAAGTTGGAAGAGTTTGTGAAGTCGATAGATGAGATAAAGAAAAATAGAATAACCAATAACCAATAATCAAATAATGTTCAAATTAAAATTTTAGAATGACCGTTGGCGAACATTCTTTCATTGATTCATTCTAAATTATTTGATTATTGGTTATTGGACATTGATCATTATCATTAGCCATTAGTAATTGGTAATTAACCCCATGCGCGTTTTTAGAAATACACATTCACTTCCTCCTTTCAACAATGCCGTTGTTACAATTGGCACTTTCGACGGCGTGCACAGAGGTCATCAGCAATTAATTAAAAGAATTCATTCTCTTGAAGAATCTGTGAAAGGAGAAAGCGTGTTGATCACCTTCGACCCTCATCCGCGCACGGTGGTTTACCCGCAGGAACACAATCTGCATTTGCTTAGCTCCCTCGATGAAAAAATTGCATTGCTCGAGAAGGAAGGTATTGACAATTTAGTGGTCGTTCCCTTTACAAAAGAATTCTCAACTCAATCAGCAAGGGATTATGTCGAACATTTTTTGGTCGGAAAATTTCATCCGGCCATTATTGTTATTGGCTATAACCATTCTTTCGGCCATCATCGTGATGGGAATATTGAGTTGCTTAAAAAGCTTTCTCTCGAATTTAATTTTAAAGTGGAAGAGATCAGCAAACAAATCGTGGATGAAATTGCCGTGAGCAGCTCGCGTATCAGGATTGCACTGGAAGAAAAAGATTGTGAACTGGCTTCTCATCTTCTCGGCCGACATTATTCTTTGCAGGGAACTGTTGTGGAAGGCGACAAGATCGGCCGGACCATAGGATATCCCACTGCCAATATTTCTGTAACAGATCCAAGTAAATTAATTCCGGCTGATGGCATTTATGCAGTCTTTGTAACAGTTGAGGGAAAGAAATATAAGGGAATGCTGAGTATCGGCTACCGGCCTACCGTCGGCGGCACACAAAAAACGATTGAAGTCAATATTTTTGATTTCGACAAAACTATCTACGGACAAACTATTGAAATCTCCTTTGTTAAATGGCTCCGTGCCGAAGAGAAATTTAATTCTTTGGATGAATTGAAAGCTCAGATGCATAAAGATAAAACTGCGTCACAGGAATTGTTAAAATAGAAACCTGAAACCTATGCTGATTGCATACGGCGTAATCATTCGAATTTATTTCGGACTAATAGCCTTAGTCTCCCTGTTTCATTGGAAAGCAAAACTTTTTTTCAGATACCGCCGGAATTGGGAACCACAATTAAAAAGTGAATTGTCTTTTTCCCGGAAAAAATTCCTGTTGATCTCTCCGTCAATTGGTGAATTCCAGGAGTGCAGAAAATTTGTATCCCGCATTACAAGCGAAAGAAATGATTGCCAGTTTATCTATGCTTTTTTCTCTCCTTCCGGGTTCGACCAGGCAAAAATTATGGGTGAAAAACCAGTGAGAATGATGCTGCCGATGGATTCAAAAAAGAATGCGAAAAAATTATTGGATATCATTAATCCGGACCAGGTATTCATTTTGTCAACCGGGATTTGGCCCTGTTATATCCGGGAAATAAGAAGAAGAGAAATCCCACTGTTTCTTATTTCATTTTACAGCAAAAAAGATTCAGGCTTCTTCAGGCCTTTACCTTTTGTCCGCGAATTTTACAAACCGCTTTTTCAATCCTTCAGTAGAATTTTTTGTTATCCGGAAGAAGGCAAAAAGTTATTGCAGGAATACTTTGGGTGTAAAAATGTCGAGAACATCGGGAATCTTAGATTCGATTGTGTAATTGACATGAAAAAAAATCTCCGCAGCATTAGGGGCATAGACACATTTGTTGGAAATCGATTTTGCTTCGTGGCGGGGAGTACAGAGTCTGGAGAAAATTCTATTCTGATTAAAACGTTTTCCCTGCTTCGTCACCTCGATATCAAATGGATAATTGTTCCGCACGAAAAAAGACCTAACACCCTTAAAAAATTAGAAAGAAATTTTGGTGACTATGCTTGTTTTTATACAAATGGATTTGACCCGAATAAGAGAGTTCTGATTTATGACATCACCGGAGATTTATTTCATCTTTATCAATATGCTCAACTGGCTCTGGTAGGAAGAGGATTTCATCCCCACCAGATACATAACATGCTCGAGCCGGCCGTTTTTCTAAAACCCGTTTTAATCGGCCCCATGCATAAAAGATTTATTGAACCGAAATTCTTTATAAAAAACAAGCTTGCGTTTGAATTTAAAAACGAAAAAGGACTCGCTTCTCTCATCGAAAAGTTTTATACAAAAGAGCTGACAATAGATAAGAATGCGATTCAAAAAATATTTGATGAAGGCAGTAACGGCACAGAGATCGTTATGAATTATCTGAAAAATTTCCATTATACTTGACAAATTAATTGCGCCATAAACCTCTATGCATGAAATCAATCGCTGTAACATTCTTCTGCCTTACTTTCCTGCTGCCAAATATTTCAATGGGGCAAGCCGGCTCTTTAGATCCTTCATTTGGCTCCGGAATTATAAAACTGGATTACAAAACATTTTCAACCGGACTCGCCACACGCGACGATTATGCTAATGCGGTAATTGTAACACCGGACGATAAAATACTGGTAGCCGGGTTCTCCTTCCAGGACGGGATGTATCACCAGTTCGCGCTGACACGCTATAATTTAAACGGCACACAGGACAACACATTCGGAAATTCAGGTCTCGTTGCGACGAGTTTTCTTTCCAATCGGGAGGGGTATGGTCACACGATGGCCCTCCAGGCTGATGGAAAAATAATAGTCGGAGGATATTCGCAGGTAAATGGCGGTTCGGGAGGAATTTTTCAATTGGTCCGTTACAGCCCGAATGGTGTTATCGACAATACTTTCGGGAATAAAGGAAAAGATTCTACCTCGATCACAGGTTACGACAAGATGAACAGTCTTGTCATCCAGCCCGACGGAAAAATTTTAGCAGCCGGCTATGGCTCCTCCAGTTGTGAGTTAGTGCGCTACCAAACGAATGGCGCTTTGGATAATAATTTTGGGACGAACGGGATTCTAAAAACTAATTTCGGGGGTAACGTCGGGCAACTGAAAGGAATGGTGTTACAGACCGATGGCAAAATAATTGTTGTCGGCTATTCATCAGATACAAAGCATTCGTTGATGACTCTCATGCGACTAAAAACGGATGGAACTATAGACAATACTTTCGGAACCAACGGAGTGGCGGGCACCTTTATTGACTCAACGCGCAATGAAGCAAATTCGGTGGTTCTTCAAAGCGATGGAAAAATTGTTGTAAGCGGGTTTACACAGAAGACCGGCTTCCTCAGTTACCTGCTGGTCGCAAGGTATCTTTCCAATGGAACCCTGGACCCCACATTCGGAACGGGAGGATATACAAAAGTAAAAGTAGGATATCGCGATCAGCATGCTACAAAAGTTGCTTTGCAGGCTGACGGAAAAATCCTTGTAGCGACTAATTCGATTATGGACACGGTATCTTCCAACTATCTCTATGGAACTGCTTTAGTTCGATTTAATTCCGATGGAACAATTGATAAATCTTTCGGAACAAATGGAATTGCCCGTGTCAAAATTTACGCAGGAAAAGATTACGTCAATGAATATGTAAAATCTATGGCACTGCAAAAGGATTCAAAAATTTTACTGGCTGTTACAACTCTCGACAATCTTAATTATGCGGATAATCCCTACCTGGTTCGCTTTCTTCCCGGGCAGGTTATTGTAACAGGAATGGAAAACACGGCAGAAGATGCATCAGCAAGCGTTTATCCTAACCCGTCTTCAGATGTTGTAACAGTCACTTTTAATAACTTATTAAATGAATACCCGGGTTATACAGTAACGAATCTGCTGGGAGAAGAAGTTTTAAAAAGTGATAAGGACTCTGAAAACCAAGGGGCATTAACCAACGCATTAAACATCAATGTTACATCTTTGCCAAATGGAATATACCTGTTACACCTCTCGGAAAATTCAAATGCGGCGCCGGTGAAATTTATGGTCAGTCATTAAAGAAAATTACGCCTAAGGAATCTCATAAAGATCAATCTTTTTTGTTTCCAGTTTAGTATACCTGTAATCTCTGGGGACGAGGGATTGCGGCAGATCTTTTCGGATAATAAAATATTTATGCCGGCTATCGTAGCTCATGCTGATATTAAAATACCTGACCAGGTAAGCTCTCAGGCTCCAATCACCCGACATATCATCAGGAATAGAAACAATTTCTCCCTTATTTACAATTCCGCCAATTTTATAAACATCGGATAACAAATCTGCATCTCTCTTTTTATCACCCGTTTTAACAACGGAATAAAAAATCGTCGAAGCAAATAAAATGATCATCGCAATTCTAAAAAGATTGAACCGATAGCTTGTAGGATTTATTTTCCCTATCAGAATAGTAACTCCCGGGGCAGCCAGCATGGCAATTCCGATAACAAAAAAAGGAAGAGGTGTCGTTAAATAAAATCCGCGCTGCTCAAGTGTAACAAGCAATGGCAATGAACCAGACAATCCTATAAGCAGAAACCATAAAATGGTTTTATAATATGATGTTTCCTTTAGTTGCTGGTCTTTGAATTTCGTGGTGAAAAAGAGGATGAGGCCAGTAAGTAAAGCGATTGGAAATAATTCCATTGCCAGCCTCTGAATTAATTCAAACCGGCTGGAAGTGGTTGCCATGCTATTATTAAATGAAGGAATATATCTTGCCTCAAAATATTTTGCAAAGCTGACATATACCTGCGAATCGTAAATCAAAAGAAAGCTATATATAATAACCGGGACGCCGACCAGTATGAGGGAATAATAAATCATTTTTGAAAACGATATTTTCCGGAATACGATCCAGTAAAATCCAACAGCGGCCAAAGGGAACAAGCCCTGGACACCTTTAGTAAAACTGGAAAGGAAAATCAGCACTCCGGCAATGAGCAGGTAAGTGAACACTCGCTCATTTAAAAATAATGCACAGTAAATAAAGTATACGGATGTTACAACAAAGACAGTCATTACCGTTTCTTCCACATGATTCGTGTATGCCCAAAAACAGATAGGAGTAATTGTCCAGAATAAAATAGGCAGCCAGCTAATGTTCCTGGTAGCCGGTTTCGTCAGGAATACTTTCTTCCATATTTTATGAATAAAAAAAGCTGTAACAGCATAACAGCAAAAACAAAATAATCTTTCAACATACATGCCGGTACCAAAAATTTTATAAAACACTGCCAGCAGGCCAAAATACAGCGGCGGCTGTTCATGGTAAGAAGGCAAATAGGTAACACTAAAGTGAGGGTCCCAGAAAGTACCCAATCCTTCCGCCAGGTTCTTGCTGACGGCAACGTATATCATTCCGTCCATAAACATTCCGTCCTGCAAAAGCTGGGATACGATAAGAATAATTGTAACAGAAAAAGTGAGTAACCAAAATGGAAATGCTTTTGATTGCTTTAACATTTTTGGGCAGATGTGGCGTTTATGCTAATCTTCAACTGGTTAAAATTTCACAGGAATATTATACCTGACCAGGACAGGCTTACCATTTTGCTTTCCCGCTTTCCATTTAGGCATGTTCCGGAAAACGCGCAGCACCTCTTCGTCACAGCCTCCGCCAATTCCTTTTTTGATATAGGGGAAAAGAATAGTCCCTTTTGTGCTGACAATAAAATTGACGATCACAATACCTGTAACAGTTGAATTGGCTGGTCGCTTTATATTTTTATCCAGGTAAGCGAGCAGGGCATTCTCACCGCCGGGAAACTCAGGCATTTCTTCTACAAAAGTGAAAGCTGCCGAATTATCAGAAAGGGTTTTAGAATCTCTCGGAACAGAAAACATTCTATGATACTGCTCCTTTTTGAGTGTGTCACCTTCAATCACCATTTTACCGTGACACTGTCCGTCCAACAACTTAAAAGTAGCAGTATCGCCAAGCGCGAGCACCGCGCTCCAGTCGCGGCAGGCGTGTGACGGCTCATTCATTTGCCATTGTGCAACGCCGCGGTTCATATAGGCCTGTACATTCCCAACGTCTTTGTTGATCTGGCTGCTATAAAAACTGGCAGCGTCAGCATACTTTTCACTCTTAATTAATTGAACTCCTGCGTCACCGGGAGCTGATACAATGCTTTTATTAAACACGGAATTGACGACCGAATCAGCATGCGTCGTTTTCTGAGCGATGGCTTTATCAAATGGAAAAAGAAAACAGCAGGAGAAAAGAAGTAAAAAAGTTTTTGTCATTTTTTTATCGCAACCAAATTAACCATTTACCTGATTATCATGATATTTTATAATAACCATTCACTATAGCTAATACTTGAAAGGAGAAAAATAACCAACCACCCTGCCTACGCCTGCGGCTTCGGCAGGCAGGCAATAATCAAATAAATCAGAAATAATTTTGAATGCTCCCTGATGATTGAATTTAGGCTACGCCTCAAAAGAACAATAATGATCCAAACTATTGACCATTGACCATTCACTATTGACTTGGTCGTTGGTCATTAAATATCGTTAGACCTTAGACCTCCATTTTTCCGGATTCACTATTCACTATTCACTATTGACTATTCACTATTTCAGTTCTTAGCCCCCCAGTTGATCTCTTTTATTATAGTGGGATCCGTTTTCGGTTTTCGCTCACCGATCTGCTGGCGCCACATCGCATAGTACAATCCTTTGGCATCAAGGAGCTCGTCGTGTTTACCTGATTCCACGATTTGGCCATTCTCCAGAACATTGATTCTGTCTGCATGCATAATGGTACTTAAACGATGAGCAATAAGAATGGTAATATGATTCTGTCCTTTCGAAACATCGCGAATGGTTTCGGAGATCTCTTCCTCAGTTAATGAATCGAGTGAAGAAGTAGCTTCATCAAAAACCAGCAGGTTAGGCTTGCGCAACAACGCGCGTGCAATGGATAATCTCTGTTTTTCTCCGCCTGAAACTTTAACGCCACCCTCTCCTATTACTGTATCCAATCCTTTATTTGCCCGCTTCAGCAAACCCTGGCAGGCTGCCTTGTTCAGTACATCGTAACACTCTTCGTCTGTTGCATTCGGATTCACGAATAAAAGATTTTCCCTGATAGAGCCGGAAAACAATTGCGTATCCTGTGTTACTAATCCAATTTGTTCTCTTAAACCGTTCAGGTCAATTTCTTTTTCATTCACCTGGTTGTAAAGAATTTTTCCTGCGGCAGGACGATATAGACCGACTAATAATTTCACGAGTGTCGTCTTTCCGCTCCCGGAAGGGCCAACAAATGCAACCGTTTCACCCTGCTTCACTTCAAAAGAAATATTGTTCAGCGCGTTGTTGCTTGCAGTTTGATGTTTAAATGTAACATGCTCAAACGATAAACGCTGAATGGTCTCCAACTTCACCGGTTTTTCCGCCCTGAATTCTTTAGGTGTATCCAGGATTTTCTGGAAATTATTAAATGACACTTCTGCCTCGCGATATACATTGATGATATTTCCTAATTCCTGTAACGGACCGAAAATGAAGAAGGAATAAAACAGCAGTGTAAGAAATTCTCCGGGGTTGATCTTTCCAATGAATATCAAATACATCATCACTCCCATGAGAGAAGTCCGTAAAAAATTAACGATCGTTCCCTGGATAAAACTGAGACTGCGGATATAGCGAACCTTTTTCAACTCTAATCCGAGGATCTTTACAGTTGTATCATTCAGGTGCTTTATTTCCTGCTGGGCTAATCCTAAGCTTTTCACCAATTCAATATTCCGGAGCGATTCCGTTGTTGCCCCTGCAAGAGCCGTTGTTTCTGTTACAATAACTTTTTGCATTCGCTTTATCTTCCTGCTAAGTACCGAGCTGATAAAACCAATGATTGGAATCGTGCTGAAATAAATGAGAGCTATAGGCCAGTACACCTGTATACTGAAAATGGTAACGAATACAATTCCGAAAACCGATACGAACAAAATATTCACCAGGCTGTTGAGCAGCTTCTCCATATCCTGCCTGACTTTTTGAAGCTTGCCGAGTGTTTCACCGCTTCGCTGGTCTTCGAAAACTTCATAAGGTAATTCCAGGGAGTGTTTAATGCCATCCGTATAAATATCTGCGCCCGTTTTCTGAATAACCACATTCAGAAAATAGTCCTGGAAGTTTTTCGCGATACGGGAAACCATCGCCACGCCGATCAGGGCGAGGAGGAAAAGCAGGATGGCATTCCTGAACTCACCAGGATCTATAACATCCTGCTTCAGACTTTCTATCGCATAATTCAGCATCTTCCCCAATATGATGGGGTCGAGCATGGAGAATCCCTGGTTAACAGAGGCTAGTAACAGGGTAAAAGCAACCAATTTCCAATATCGGCGGACGTAGGGTAAGAGTATTTTCATAAAGACGAATTGCTAACTGTTTGCTCCGGAATTTAGTTCGCGAAGGTAGTAAAGAGAGTAATTATGAATTGTGAATTTTCGGTATTCTATTGAATCTGTATCAATCATCAAAAAGATGCCTTTGAGATGACTTTCGACTTGCCGTAATGAGCGCGGCGGCGCTCATCACGCTTCTACTACTGTCATTCTGAAAGAATCTTTTTGACATCTTAAACAATTCAAAGATGAAAAATCAATAACGGGTTCTTCTATTACCACCCCATTGACTATTCACTATTGACGAGATAAAAACTCATCTGTTAAATAATAATTCATCATATAATAACGTTTCGAATACAAACCCCCAACGACATGAAAAATTCATCCACCCGTACCGGCATGGCAATCCTGTTGGCCTGCTGTTTATTTGTTACAGTTTATTATGTATGGAATCAGAATACAAAAAAAGATATCGTCACAGCCACTCACACTGAAAAAAATACTCCTCAACTAAAACCTCCTGCCCCTTCTACTCCTGAAAAACCGGAAGAGAAAATTATCGATGAGCCAAAAATTGTAACGATTACCCAAACAAAAAAATCAATCATTCCTCCTATTGAAGATTTTACATTGCATTACGGTGTCAACTCAGTGCCCAAACAATACTTCCAGGTAGAAAACACATCTGATACTGTGCTTACAGGCGATGGAGGTGTTAAAGTTTACATCCCTGCCAATTGTTTTGAAACTGAAAATGTAAAAATCGAAATGCAGGAATTCCTGGATTACCCGGACATTATTAAAGCCGGATTGACAACAAGCAGTAACGGTGAAATGCTCGAATCGGCCGGGATGGTTTTCATCAATGCGTTCAACAACAATCACAACGAATTAAAAATTAAAGAAGGACATGCTGTTAAAATCTGTATCCCCGGCTCCGAGCAGGAAGGCATGCAATTGTTTTACGGCTCTCAAAAAGACGGCAGCATGAACTGGGTGCCGGTTAATACTTCATCTGTAACAGGGCAGGTTCAGCCTTCCGAACCAAATACACTTAAAGATGTCCCGGCTGACTACAGCTATTATAGCTTAGATCAAAGCAGCCTGGATGTAACAGAGATCATAACACTGCAGAATTCTTCCATTAAGGGAAGCAAAAAAATATTTGACTCAACTCTTGTTGCACGGGTTTCGCGCTTCGGAAGCCTCACAAGCTTTATTGGCCAGTATGATCTTGCCTTCTCCTACTTAATTAACCAGAAAGGAAAACCTGAAAGTATCCGGATGAAAGTTCTTGCACAGGGAACAGACAAGGTAAAAGTGATGAAGCTCTCCAGGAAAGTTGCCCGGGTTTATAACACGATGAAGAGTTTGCTTCGCACGATGCCGCCAATGGAAGCCAGCGAATTCCGCCAGGGATTCCGTATAGGTTACAAAACTCAATTGATTACCCGCGGCTATACTAACAATACGCAGAAATATCGTTGCGAACTCCCCCATGATACCGTTACACAAGCTTTTCTTACTCAATCATCCCAAATGTATAATTCCATGATGAGCGTGTCTTCTTTGGGCTGGATCAACTGCGACCGTTTTTACAAACCAAAAGATAATGCAACACTGATCGTAGATGCAGGTACCGAAGGCAAGATTGATGTAACAGTTATCTTCAGGAAGATGAAATCTGTTTTGAATATGTATCCTACCGGCGTAGGGTTCTATCAGGCGAGTAACATCCCGGCGAATGAGAAAGTAATTGTAGTTGCGATAAAATATATCGACAGTAAAATGTTCTACGCTATTCGCGAAACAGAAACAGGAAATACGAACGTTGCCTCCATGAACTTCAGGCCGTATGATAAGGAGGAGTGGAAGGATTACTTTGCGGATTTGTGACGAGCAATTGTCTGAATTAGGATTTATAGGATAAGAAGACAAATAGGATTATTTTTGATACAGAAAAATCCTACCATCCTGAAATCTTACGAATCCTAATTCAGACAATTACTCGCATGAAAAAACTTCTACCCTTATTTCTTTTTCCCCTTCTCACCTTCCACTCAAGGAGGCGAAACTTTAGTTTTCCCTGAAAAAATTAATTTATATGAATCAGGTAATTTAGTTGAGTCGGGATTCTTTGCTGGGAATTATGGTTTTAGTACGAAATTTTCAAGCTATAAGATAGAGATTGATAGTTCTAATTTCCCATTTATTGTTTCCTGCCCTTCTTCGGCAGACACTACGATAACTGTAACAGCAATTGACACTTCAAATTATCATATTGATTTTGGATTGAAATGTAAATCCGGGTTCGATATTGGTGCATGGAATATTCATTCGAACAGAAACTTATTCCCTGGAGACTCAAATTCAATTTCCATTTTATCCGGAGATTTTATCAAAGGAATATTTCGTAGTTCCTGTGTAACAGGAATTGGTGGTCAGGTAAAAGCCCATTCACTCTTCCAATGGAGATGCAGTTAAGAAATTTGTCAAGCAGTAACACCCCGAATCACAATTCTTACTTCCTTCTTCTTACTTCCTACTTCGAATCGTCAAGCCTTCATATTCTCCTTCGACGCCATTAGGAAGGACTTAATAAAGTCATCCAGCTGACCATCCATAACTGCCTGAACGTTAGAGGTTTCGTGACCTGTTCTTGCATCTTTAACTAACTTGTAAGGATGCATCACATAGTTGCGGATCTGTGACCCCCACTCTATTTTTTTCTTGCCCGCTTCCACCTTGTCACGTGCTTCATTACGTCTCCTGATTTCTTCTTCATACAACTTCGACTTCAGCATTTTAAGCGCGCGCTCTTTGTTCGCAAGCTGACTGCGTTCCACCTGGCATTCAATTACAATTCCGGAAGGCGCATGATGAAGCCGAACTGCCGTTTCCACTTTGTTCACGTTCTGTCCGCCCTTACCTCCCGAGCGGAAAGTATCCCACGTTATATCTGCGGGATTGATCTCTATATTGATCGTGTCGTCCACTAACGGAAAAACAAACACCGAAGCAAACGAAGTGTGACGGCGTGCATTGGAATCGAACGGGGAAATACGAACCAACCGATGCACACCTGATTCGGATTTCAGAAATCCGTAAGCAAATTCACCATCGAACTCCAGCGTGCAGGATTTAATTCCCGCCACTTCTCCCTGCTGAATATCAATCTGTGACACTTTGTATCCCTTTCGCTCGCCGTACATGATGTACATGCGCATGAGCATCGCCACCCAGTCCTGGCTCTCCGTTCCGCCGGCGCCTGAATTAATTTCAAGAACTGCGCTCAGCTCATCTTCGGGATTGGTGAATGTAGACGTGAACTCCAGGTCATCCACCGCTGCCAGCGCATCCCGATAGCTCTTCTCCACTTCGCTCTCCGTAGATTCTCCTTCGAGATAGAAATGGTGTAACACTTCCGCTTCGTCCACTGCGGATTTGGTGGCTTCGTAGTGCTCGATCCAGTTCTTGTGCGACTTGATTTCCTTAAGAAGGGTTTGCGCCTTTTGCGGGTTGTCCCAGAAGTTAGGGTCCGCCGTTTTTAATTCATCTTCTTTGACTCTTTCAATACGGTTGGCGACGTCAAAGAAACCTCCCCAGCGCCTCTGTACGGCTCTTCAGATCTTTTAGTTGGTCTTGTGTCATAGCGGGCGCGAATATAAGCACGAAGTACGAAGAAGGAAGAATGAAGAAAGAAGTAAGAATTATGAATCACAAGTCGTTCTTCTTTCTTCATTCTTCCTTATTCTTCCACATCATCGTCCCTGCTCAACAAGTTCAAAAGCACCGAGACACAAGACAGCACGATCAACACATGAATGAAACCTCCCAATGAATAAACAAAAACTCCTAAAAGCCATCCTATCAAAAGAATAACGGCTATTGCATACAACACATTTCTCATTTCTACGTGTTTTAGTTAGGCTACCATTACCGACATATGCCAATTGATATGCCACGCGGAAATTTGAAATAAACACGCGGTTTTTAGCAGGAAGAGCTTTTAAAAAAAATCGATTTATAAATACCCGTACCAGAAAGCGAGTTCACCGAATGGAAATTTTTTCCGGCTCGTGGATTTGTAAAGGATAAAATAGTGTTTTATAACTCTTCCTCTTTTTAGACAAGAGAACAAAGACAAAAGAACAAGGACACGCCAAAAACTAGTGTTCTTAAATTCTTCATCACAAAGTCTTTGCTCTTGGTTCTTTGTTCCTTGTTCTTACTACTGAATAATGATCTTCCGGGTTATACTTTTTTCTTCATTGACAGCTTTCAGAAAATAAATTCCTGACATGCGGGAAGTAAAATCCAATGAAGTGCTTTTAAAATAGTCGGGAGTATCCAGTATTCTTTCTTCAATCAATCCGCCTAAAACATTAAATACCTGGAGGCGAATCGGCGAAAGAGAAAAACAATTTACCTGCACATTCGACCGTCCGGGGTTCGGAAAAATTTCCACTTCGTCAGCCGGCACTCTTTCCTTAATTTCCATCATAGTTATTTTATGAATTTTTCCTTTGAATATTTCCGCGACATACAACTCGCGGTTCACATCCTCTCCCATCGTGCTGTAGCTGAGAGAATCAAACTGTCCGTAATCAATGTGATCGAGGTAGCCGGATGAAGTTCGCTCAATGGACTCGATATGACCCAGGCAAAAATCAGTGAATACATATTTACCATACAAAGAAGGATATTTCGAACCGCGGTACACATGTCCTCCTGTTACAGAAGTACAAACACCCCGGTGCCAGTAATCGTAAATGGGAAAGGTAAGACCCGTTCTCCCGTTACAGTCTGATAGTCCGGCAGGAAAATCAGAGTTGCCTTCGTAACAATGCCACCCGTAATTCTGCCCTCCTGTATCGCGTGCTGGCTGAAAATTCTTTCCAGCACATTGGGATCCTAAGCTTAGAATTCCACGTGGACAAGTTGTC
>JADMIO010812870.1_pt1 | contig 42316 bp, 37 predicted proteins | sample 8958161 | NCBI WGS metagenome assembly JADMIO01 (sample SAMN16585339, study PRJNA669376) | soil metagenome | isolation source: Crop rotation soil | place: USA: Cullars Rotation, Alabama | collected 2011 | reverse complement strand
AACTTTGAAGTTCTGACCTTGAACTTTGAAGTTCTGACCTTGAACTTTGAAGTTCTGACCTTGAACTTTGAAGTTGCAGCTTAGAACTTTGGGGCTGTGGCCTAGAACTTTGGGGCTTCGGCTTTGAACTTTCACGTTCCGCGCCCAACACCCGAGTGCCGGGCATTGGTGATGGTCGCTCAAACATTGGGTTTTGAACTTTTGATTTCGGTTCTCGGACCTCTGGCCTCTGGCCTCTGACCTCTTCGTCTGCTACACCCAACACCCCACCCCCTACACCCTCGATCCGATTCAAGGCCCCCACCGCCGCCAACTTTCGCAACTCATCTTTCCTCAGCTCCGGCACCCGCCGATGCAAATCATCCAGACTTGAAAAGGATCTCTCCGCCCTCGCTCGTACCAACGCCCGACCCGCTTCTTCACGCAGACCTTTCACGCAGAGCAGGCCGAGACGTAGAGAGTGGTCAGGGGCCAGTGGCCGGTGGTCAGAACAGTGGGCAGTGAGCAGTGGGCGGTGTGCTGCTTTAATAAACTTCTCCGCGTCCCCGCGTCTCCGCGTCCCCGCGTCTTCCTTCTGGCCACCGCCCCCCGCCCACTGCCCACTTCTTCTCCGCCCACTGCCCCCCTCCACCGTGCACTCCCAATTCGATCGCGTCACATCAACCGGCAGGACTTTCAACCCATGCCGCTGCGCATCCTTAATAATCGTGAACGGCTGATAGAAACCCATCGGTTGATTGTTCAGCGTCGCCGCCGTGAAGGCCGCCAGGTAATGACATTTCAAATACGCGCTCGCATAAGCTATCAGAGCGAAACTCGCTGCGTGCGATTCCGGAAAACCGTAAAGCGCAAACGAAGCAATCTGCTCGACGATTTCTTCCTGCACTTTGGCGTTAATTCCCTTCCTCGTCATGCCGCGACGCAACTTCTTTTCGATCTCTTTCATGCGTTGTTCGGATCGTTTGAAGCCCATCGCGCGCCGCAACTCTTCCGCTTCGCCCCCGCTGAAATCCGCACAGGTCATGGCCATCTTCAGGAGCTGCTCCTGAAACAAGGGCACGCCGAGAGTCCGCTTCAACACCGGTTCGAGATCCGGATGCGCGTACTTCACCGGCGCTCGTCCGAGCCGCCGCTCTAAATAAGGATTGACCATGTTGCCGACAATGGGACCGGGACGAATGATCGCCACCTGCACCACGATGTCGTAAAACTTTTCGGGACGAAGTCGCGGCAGACAGGACATCTGCGCGCGGCTTTCGATTTGAAACATGCCGATAGTGTCCGCCTGTTGCAGCGCGGCATAAACCGCCGGGTCGTCCGGCGGCAGCTGGGCCAGATCAACTTCCTGCGCGTAATCGGCAGAAATGATCTGAATCGTTTCTTCCAGCACCGCCATCATTCCCAGACCCAGCAAATCAACTTTGATAATTCCGAGATCGGCGCAATCTTCTTTGTCCCATTGCACCACGACGCGGCCCGGCATCGCGGCCGGCTCCAGCGGCACCACTGAATCAAGCTGGCCCTGACAAATCACCATGCCGCCCGAATGTTGGCCCAGGTGGCGCGGCAAATCCTGCACCGCCTGATAAAGCTGAAAGAATTTCTTGATGCGCCGATCGCGCAGATCCAGTCCCGCATCTTTGAACTGCCGCACCGTCGTGTCCTTCGGATCTTTCCATTCCCAACTGTGGACCAGCCCCGCCAGGCGGCCGAGAGTCTCATCATCAAAACCGAGCACCTTGCCGACCTCACGCGCCGCCGAGCGCCCACGATACGTGATCACGTTCGCCGTCATCGCCGCGCCCAGCTTGCCGTAACGCTGGTAGACATATTGAATGGCTCGCTCACGCTGATCGCCGCTCGGCAAATCGAGATCGATGTCGGGCCATTCGCCGCGCTCTTCCGACAAGAACCGTTCGAAGAGCAATTCCATCCCGACCGGATCGACTGCGGTAATGCCCAGGCTGTAACACACGGCGCTGTTCGCCGCCGATCCGCGACCCTGGATCAGAATTCCCTGACGCTTACAAAACTCGACAATGTCCCAAACGATCAGGAAGTAACCTTCCAGCTTCAGCTTCTCGATCAATTTCAATTCATGCTCGATCTGTTTCTCTGCGCGCGCGTACGCGCCATTGCGTCCGTAACGCACCCGCGCGCCTTCGAATGTTCGCTTCCGCAGAAACGAAGTCATCGTCTCGTGGGGCGGCACGGGATATTTCGGAAACTCGTAACCCAAATCCTTGAGAGTGAACTCAAGTTGTGAAGACAGCTCGACGGTGTTCGCAATCGCTTCCGGCAAATCAGCGAACAACTCGACCATCTCTTTCGGCGATTTCACAAACCGCTCTGAGTTGATCGAAAGCAGACGCCCCGCCGTTTCCAAACGCACGTGATTACGAATGCAGGTGAAGACATCCGCCACCTGGCGCTGTCCGCGCGTCGCATAACTGACGCCGTTGGTAGCCAGCAGCGGCAGATGCAAACGCCGCGCAATTTCGAGCACCGCATGGTTACGCGCTTCTTCATCACGATTGAAATGACGTTGCAGCTCCGCATAGAGATTTTCTCTGCCGAAGATATTGACGAGTTGCTCTCCGATCCTTTGCGCGCCCTTTGTATCCTGGTGGTTAATCCGATCCGCCCATGGCCCGTGGGCGTCCCCGGTCAAACACACCAGCCCGTTCGAGTACTCCGCCAGTTCATCCAGCGTCACCGCACACTCACCCGGCTTCGCATGCTTAGGCACACGTAATTTCATCAAGGTGATCAAGCGGCAAAGATTCTGATAACCCGTGCGATTGCGAACGATGAGCGGAAGATTAAAAACCGAGGGCGACGAGCCGCGCAGCGGCGGCAGAGAATAGCCCCCGGTGTCAGCCCGGGGATCACGTCCTCTAAATTTATCGTGAGCCCCAGAGGCGACAGAAGTTTTTTGATATGAAACCCGTTGCGGGTCCGAATCTATGTCGCCCTCTTCGAAGGCTCGAATATTTTTTCTGGCCTGATCCCGCTTACGCCCGGGGCTACTCTCTGTCGCGCTTATGGCGCTCGTCGCGGCTCGCTTCTGCCCCCCAAATGAATCGGCGAGAACTGTTATTTCCGCGCCAATATGCGCTTTGATATCCAACTTCTGCGCGGCCAGATGAAACCTCGCGGCCCCATAAACTCCGTCGTTATCCAACAAAGCCATCGCCGGCATTTTCAATTCCTTACACACCGCGATCAATTCTTCCGGGGTCGCCGCCCCGCGAAGAAAACTGAACGCTGAACGCGCATGAAGTTCTATATACTTCTCACTCACGATTCGTTACTTAGTCATAAATTCCGGCGATGAACCATTGTTCGCTGGTCAAATCCCGATAGATGCGACACAACACTGCACTGCTCTGATTCGAATCGCTAACCGCCACGTCCCATTCATCTCGCGCCCAAACGTCCGGGCGCCACCAATCACCTGAGCCTCGCCACGGACCGGCGGCGCGAATAATTTTGCCGCTTAGTTTGCGCGCTGATTTCGCGCGCGCATCGATATGCGTCGGCTGGCCCTTCGATGTGTGAACTTGCGCCAACCAGGGCGGCCGAAAAATTCTGAAGCCCATGATCAATTGCGGATTGCTCATGACGGATTGCGGATTTGATCGCGATCTCTTTTTGCCAACGCTGACCGTAAATCGCTTCATGCGAAACGCGTCGGGACGATGCGTGTCCAAAAGCTCGGGCGATCCGACATTCTCTGCGCCAACCAACTTCGCCAAACGTGCCAGAGTGATCTCCAGTCTCTCGGGCTCAGGCGCCAGCGGAACAAACAATCCGGTCTGCGCGGCGCGCGGCTGGACCGGTTCAGCGGTAATCGTGATCGCGGCTATCGGCGCCGGCGGCGGTTCCCGTTCGATTTCAAACAGAAGCAATCTCAAAAGCGTCTTCGGATTGCGCATCGGCACCGGCAGTGTGAGGGTGCGAGGGCAGTGGGCAGTGGGCGGGGGAAAGTGAGCAGTGGGCAGTGGGCAGTGGGCAGTAGCCGGGGGAAAGTGGCCAGTGGACAGTGGCCGGTGGTCAGTTGCCTTAATAAACTTCTCCGCGTCTCCGTATCTCGGCCCAGTGTCTTCCTGCTGCCCACTGCCCACTGCCCACTGTCCACTGTCTTCCTGCCCACTGCCCACTGCCCACTGCCCACTATTTTTGTCAGTGACTAATTCCCATCGCAACTCATTCGTCGCCAGCGCGTGTTCATTCAGATTTGCGCAAAGCTGATTCAACAAGCGCGAAAGAATGAAAGACAACGGCTCGAGTTCGCTGACCGGATGTTCTAATTCCAACGACTGAACAAAACCGATGGGCGGTCTCACCAGATTCAAGGCGCGATCTGTTTTGCCTTGCGCCAGCTGCTGTAAGCGCACGCCTTCCTGGCCCAGACGCTCGGCGACTCCGGCTAATGGCAGCTGCGCTAAATCACGAAACGTCCGCACACCCCACAGTGCGAACGTCTGATAAATCTCTTCAGCCTTGCGCTGCTCGACCGCTGCCAATGAACAATCAAGCTGCTTGATGGAGAACGATCCCAGATGCCTCAGCTCATCTCCCGCGTCGATGATGGTCATCTGCGAAAGTAATCGCGCCCCATGAATGGCCGTATCAGGATTTGCAGCAATACAAATATTGGCCGGCATCTTCACCTGCCGCGCACGCTGGGCGATGGTCGTGGCCAGCCGGGAAAGCAGACCCGGGTGATCGCGCACCTCAGACACTTTTCCAAACAACAAATCCTGGCCGGCAACATCAAACACCACCGTATCCGCGCGCGTCAGCTCAACTAACGGCGAAAACGTAAACGCCAATTCCACGAGCGGCTCGCTGGCGCTGGAGACACTACGACTGTGAACGCAGGCAAACATATTTCACCATGTGGCAGGGTCAGTACCATCCGCGTAAGCGGATGGGATCAGAATGTACTTAACGAATATCTTCATCCCATTTGCTTACGCAAATGGAGTGACCCTGCGCTCAGCGGTATTTGGGGAATCGCTGGGACGTGGTCGCGATGCGAATATTAACGAATATTAGCGAATGCCGTCAAGGACGCGACTGGAAGTAAATCGAATAGGCTGGTTAGTCCATTCAACCGGCCGTTCACGATGCAAGCGAATGTTTGAGGTGGCTAAAAAATGGGCGTGACTGGGAACGGCCGCAAGTGGCGTATGCCGATCATCCGCGCTTACCAGGGAGAGATGTGTCGCGGCAGTGTGCTCCGGCGTCAACGCCGGCTGCTCGGCTAATTTTGTAGTGGCCGGCCACGTCACGTCTTCATTCTTAAGTTCCACGGACATCGCGGCGCACGAGCGCGTGCACGATATGGGCGTCATCACCAGCAGCACCGTCGGCGTGTCTTCAACTGCGCGGCGAAACCGAAACCACCAGGTTGAAATGATCCGGCGTAAAGTCACCGGCGGCATATCGGCCAGACTCAGTGCCACCAGACCAAAGCCTCCCCCATGCAATAAGAGATCGATCGATTTAAAGGCCCGCTCGAGATTCTGCTGACAACGCACCCACAACAAATGATCGAAATTCACGCCGGCCCTGGTTGCCGATAACAAATCGAAGGTGTCACTGCAATCAATCATGGCGCAGGTTTCTTCGGTTGAGGTAGCAGCGGCCAGCGTTGCCAGCATCAAACTCGTCCGGCCGCACGAGGCTGTGCCGTGAATCTCGGTAATCGCGCCGCGCGGAAATCCGCCCCATGCCTGATCGATTTCGCCGATGCCGCTCCGCAGAATTTCCCGCGGCCGTTTCTCATGTCGTTCAAAGACATGGCCCAGCCGATCGACGACCTGAGCTTCGATCTCTTTTTTTGCGACTGCCTTCATTTTTGAGTGGACGTCGTTATGGAGCGCAGGCATCTTTGCCCGCAAAGCGTGCGCTACCTCACGCAATCTCAATTAACCAATTTGTTCGCGCTTCGCGCTCATGCGGGCAGGATGCCCGCGCTCCAACGAGACGCTCGGTTTTTTTAGTTCTTATTTGCATGACCCATCCTTAAGCAGCACAATCAATCCATCATGAGCAAGGACCGGCCGGACACGTCCGCAGCAGATTTTTTTCCCGAGCGCAAAAGTCTAAAAGCATTTCGCGACGCTGCGGCCGATTGCAAAGGCTGCGACCTTTGGGAACGCGGCACGCAAACGGTTTTCGGCGAAGGCGCGCGGCGCGCCGAGGTCGTCTTTGTCGGCGAGCAACCCGGCAACGAAGAAGATCTTTCAGGCAAACCTTTCGTCGGTCCTGCGGGCCGTCTGCTTGATGACGCCCTGGTCGAAGCCGGCATCGATCGCGCGCAAACCTACGTCACCAACGTCGTCAAGCATTTCAAATGGGAACCGCGCGGCAAACGTCGCATCCATAAAAAACCAAACGCCGGCGAAATTACTGCTTGCCGACCCTGGCTCGAAGCCGAGATCGGTCTGATCAAACCAAAAGTGATCGTCTGTCTCGGCGCCACTGCCGCCCAGGCTTTGCTGGGCCCAAAGTTCAAAGTCACCAAGCAACGCGGCCAGTTCATCGAATCAACTCTCGCGCCCTACATCATGGCCACCGTGCACCCCTCGTCGATTCTGCGCGCCCCGGACGACGAAACGCGTCACGAAGAGAAACGTAAATTCATCGAAGACCTGAAACGCATCGCTCATGTGTTAAAGCGTAGCGGGTAGGAAAGAATATTTGTCATTTGATATTTGATATTTGTTGATTGCTCAACGGAGTCAGTCCCCTCCGCGTCACCGGATGGGATCAAGCAGCTTGTGGATTGTAGGGTGGCGCCTTAACCCATCCGCTCGCGCGGACGGTACTGACTCCGGGTCGCCGCGCATGACGCTGTCGCACCGGCTGTCCACTGTCAAATATCAAATGACAATTACTTCCTTCCCTAACCGCCGCGCGCTTCACTCATACTTCCGAATCACCCCCACCACAACTCCTTGAACCTGCACGCGCTGCGGTGGCCGCACGACGATCGGTTTGTAATTCGGGTTCGCAGGCTCCAGCCGCACCTGCTGCTTATTGCCATAGAACTTCTTTACCGTCGCATCGCTGCCGTCGATTAACGCGACTACCGTCTGCCCATTCTGCGCTGTCTGTTGTGATTGCAGCACAATCACGTCGTTATCGCGTATCTGCTCGTCGATCATCGAATCGCCGCGCACGCGCAGCGCAAACATCCGCCCGGCCCGCATCATGTCGCGCGGCACGCAAACTGTTTCATAATTCAGAACTGCTTCGATCGGATTTCCCGCCGCTACAACTCCCAACAAAGGGATTTCATTTTTCGATTCCGTGCGCGCGTCAACCACCAATTCAATCCCGCGACTGACATTCGGAATGCGCCGGATAAAACCTTCACGCTCGAGAATCCCGACCACGTTGTGCGCGCTCGCCGACGAAGTCATCCCGAACTGCTTCCCAATCTGCGCAATCGTCGGCGCCTCCTGATGCAAATCGAAATAATGCTTGATGTAATCCAGGACTCGCTTCTGCCGCGCGGTAATAGGCATATGCAATCTCCTTATTTCGGTTACCGAATATTACCGAATAGAAGCGAAGATTGTCCAGCGGCCCAGTTACAGCTTTTAATTAATCTTCCGGACTCGTCCCTCAATGAACTTTCGGAATTGATCGGGCTTGTCGGGTGGGGCGGTTTCGAAGGTAAGCGTGATTTGATCTTTCGCAGTCATGACGTAGGTGAGGCGAAAGCGCGGACCAGCGTCGCGCGAATCGCTGAGAAACACGAAATTCTTCCCGTCGGCAGAGACAGTGACGATGTAATTGATCGTGTTTCTTTCACTGTCAGTGTAAAAGGCGCGGATCTGTCTGGTCGCAATGTCGACGTAAACAATCATCAAGTCATCATGAGTGAACGCCGGACGATCTTTGGTGGCGGGATATTCGGCGTGGTTCTTACGCACCAGCACCCGATCGTTCAAGCCGGGCTCGAAAGTGAAATAGCCGCCGCCGGCACCGGCATCACCTGTCCCTTCACCGGCCCACTTGCCAATCAATCCCTTCAACGGTTCGAGGCCCGGCGCCGGCTGCTGTGAAATTGCCGGCGGCGCGCACAGCAAAAGGAAAGCGACTATGAGAATCGACTTTATCTGAAATTCCTGGTGCATCTTTACGGATCTATTCTGCGCGCTGCTGCGTTCCGGGTTTGAAGTGAAATAGCGCCACGGAAACTATGAGCTTCTTCTGTTCGTCAAAGTGCATGAACATCGGCACGACGCGTCCATCGTAAGCCGAGATGCCGGTGTAGTCGCCAAAGAAAACTTTCGCATCGCATTTGAATGCCGGCGCGTCGATCTTGTGATTGACGAACGTCTTCCCGCCGTCGACGCTGCGGGCCATTACCAGCTTCGTTATCGCACCGGCAGTATCCCGTCGATCATAAAAAACCACATTGACTGATCCATCGATCGGATCCACCGACATCCAGGTAAAGAATTGCGCCTTGCCATTCTTCAAAGGATCGTCGTTGACTCGAACCGGCGCATTCCAGGTTTCGCCGCCGTCTCTTGACGACATCACAAAAACATCCGGGTCGCCGTTGCGCGCGTCGATCCAATTTACGTACAAGGTGCCTTTGTTCGGACCATTGCTCAAATCAACGCCGGTCAGCGCCATGCCATTCGCGCGTTCCAAACCATCCACGCCAAAGTCCCAGCCGCCGGGCATCTGGCTAATCACCTTCTCTTTCGAGAACGTTTCGCCGCCATTGGTTGATTTCTTGAAGACGAGCCCCAGCGGTCCCGCCCAGACAATGTAAACGTCGCCGTTGGACGCCACCGCCGGCACTGCGCCTTCCACAGTGTTGTCGCTATCGCGGCAATCACCGACGCTGTCGGAAATGTTCACCGGCATCGCGAACGTTTTGCCGTGGTCGGTCGACCGCGTGAAATAAATGTTCGAATGACAATTCGGATCATTGCTGCCATAGACATCAAAGCGTGTCCAGGCAAGGTACACATTGCCCTTGTATTTCGACTGCGTGTTGTCGACGACGATGCCAGGCTTGTCTTCAAACGGCGTCACGCTGTTCTCGTGATTGATCGCCGGGACCGGATCGGTCCACGCCAACCCGCCATCAATTGACGATTCGACAATCATGCCGCTCTCTGCCCGCCTCGGCCGCGCGTCACGAATGCCGTCAAACGAAAGATGGATGTGATAGACCCGGCCGTCATCACCGAAGTACACGACGTCGTCGCCCTGTGTCAGGTTTTTCGGATCGGCCACCGGAATCGTCTTCCAGGTTTTGCCGCCATCCATCGAACTGTAGTTGTAGCTTCCGTATCTGGCCCGCGGCGGCCGCCCATAAGCGAACGACGCGCCCACAATGTTGTCGGGATTCTTTGGATTGATTGCCACTGAAACTTCGGCGGGACCGACGGCGTCGGGGTCGCTGACTTGATAAACCTTCTGTGCAAAAGTCAGTTGCGCCGCGATTAGCGCAACGATCATCGCCATCATGCAATTAAGTTTGTTCATAATTTGTCGATTAGAGTCTCATGCACCTGCGAGATGCTCAAGCGCGGACCTCACGAAGTCGTCGTTCCAGAAATCGTCGCTCGCTCTCGTTCGTAGCCAGACTAAGCGCACGCTCATAACTGTCAGCCGCCGCGGCTGACTCACCTTTGCGCCGCAGCAAATCTGCGCGCGCCGCGTAAACCAGATGATAATCCTCGAGCTCCCCCGCACTGATCAGCGAATCGATCAATGCCAATCCGCTTTCAAGATCACCGGCCATCGCCACCGCGACCGCGCGATTGAGTGAAAAGATCGGCGACGATTGATCCTGCTCAAGCAATTCGTACAGACTCGTTATTCGCCGCCAATTTGTGTCTTCCGCTCGCGACGCTTTGCAGTGCTCAGCGGCAATCGCAGCCTGCAAAGCGTACGGGCGCGGCCCGAGCCGCATCGCTTCGTCAATCAGCGGTAAGGCTTCGGCAATCTGCTTATGATTCCAGCGAGTCCGGTCCTGCTCCTCGAGCACCACCAGATCACCGGCATCGTCAACGCGTGCTTCGCGGCGCGAATCATGGAGCAGCATCAATGCGAGCAAGCCGGTTGCCTCTTCCGGCGGATAAGGCGCCATCGAGGTGCGGATGATGCGCGCCAGTCGAATCGCTTCGATGCAGAGATCAGCACGTACCAGCGGCTCGCCGCGCGTCGCCGTGTAGCCTTCGTTGAAAACCAGATAGACGACTCTCAGCACCGCGTCGATTCGTTGCGGCATCTCTGAGGCATCAGGCACTTTGTAAGGAATGCGCGCGTCGCGAATCTTTCGTTTCGCGCGCACCAGCCGCTGCGCCATGGTTGGGCCGGGGACGAGAAACGCGCGCGCGATTTCGTCCGTTTCCAAACCGCAGAGTGTCCGCAATGTGAGCGCGACCTGCGCTTCTTCCGCCAGCGCCGGATGGCAACAGGTGAAAATGAGACGAAGCCGTTCGTCGCCAATCTCGCCGAGCGTCAGCGGCGGCTGTTCGGTCGTCAAAGGAATTTCGTATTTATAGGCTTCAACTTTTTCGGCGAAGCGTTGCTTGCGGCGCAGCCGATCGATGATCTTGTGGCGCGCGGTCTGGATGATCCACGCCGCCGGAGCGTCGGGGATTCCAGTCTGCGGCCATTGATCGACCGCGGCGGCAAAGGCCTCCTGCGCGGCTTCTTCGGCCAGATCGAAATCGCCGTAATTGCCAATCAAAGTCGCGACAATTCGCCCCCAATCACTGCGGTATACTTGCTCGACAATTTCATCGGCAGTTGAAATCATGGCGGTCTCTCGAGCGTCGATAATAAAAATTTCCTGTTGGCCTGTCGATCTGAGAATTTGCCGTTCGACTAACCGTCAGAAGGTCTGAAGGAGGAACATATCGATGAAGTACATGTTGCTGATTTGCCATGATGAACAATCCTGGTCGAGTCATACCGAGAATGAACGGCAGACGATTTACGCTGAATACCGGCAGCTCATCGAAGAACTAAAGTCCAACAATAAGTACTTGTTCGGCGATCAGTTACAGCCGGCGGGGAGTGCGCAAAGCGTGCGCGTACGCGACGGCGAGCAGCTGGTCACCGATGGGCCATTCGCCGAAACGCGTGAACAGGTTGGCGGTTTTTTCATGATTGAGGCCGAAGATATCGAAGAGGCTAAGGCCATCGCAGCGCGAATTCCGTCGGCGCGTTCAGGAACAATCGAAGTGAGACCGGTCGTGCCGGCCACTGCGAGCGCGCCTGCACGTTGATTGTGTTGGAAGCCCGACCGTTAGGGAGGGCCACCTGCGTAATCGGCCCTCCCTAACGGTCGGGCTTCTGACACTAAAAATGAAGGAGCAACGATGAAGTACATGTTACTGGTCTATCTGGACGAACAGGCGATGAGCGACGAAGAGCGCGCGCATTGTTACGTTGAGTCGGCGCAACTTACTCAGGACCTGCACGCCACGGGCCAATTCATCAGCGCCAGCCCTCTGCATCCGGTCGCTACCGCAACGAGCGTCCGTCTGCGCGAGGGCAAGCGACTGGTTACTGACGGTCCATTTGCCGAAACACGTGAACAACTCGGCGGCTATTACGTGGTCGAAGCGAACGATTTGGACGAGGCAATCGCGATTGCCGCGAAAGTGCCCCCAGCGAAATACGGCACGGTCGAGATTCGACCGGTCATGGAAATTGCGGGACTGCCTGACGTGTCGGAAGCCCGACCGTGAGGAAGGCATCCAGCACAACACGCCTCAGGCTGAGACCACTTACTGATCCAACGGCCCCCTTACGGTTGGGCTACCGATACAAAATCAAGGAGACACTAAAATGCGATTTATGGTTATTGTGAAAGCAAGCAAAGAATCCGAGGCCGGCATCATGCCGAGTCCGGAACTACTGAACGCGATGATGAAGTTCAACGAAGAGATTGCCAGGGCCGGCGTGATGAAAGCGGGCGAAGGTTTGCAAGCCAGCTCGAAAGGTGCGCGCGTTTATTACGAAGGCGACAAGCGCACAGTCGTTGACGGACCGTTTGCCGAGACCAAGGAGTTGGTCGCCGGTTTCTGGCTCTGGGAATGCAAAGATTTGAACGAAGCAAAAGAGTGGGCGAAGAAAATTCCCAACCCGCACAACGAACCGGGCTACGTCGAGATTCGCCAGCTCTTCGAAGCTGCCGACTTCGGTAGCGAAGGCCATCCGGAACTGCAGGACAAGGAAGAGCGGATTCGCGAAATGATCGCGGCCAGGGAAAACTAACCGGAGTGGAAATGATCGACAGTCAACCCGAACCGCATGCCCACTCAACACTTGAGCCGCAATTCTTTCAAACCTCGAAGATTGAAATTCTCGCGGTACCTGGGGACGTCAGACTTCAGACTCAAGTTGGGATAGCGCTCGCGCAAGCTGCGCACGACAATGCGCGCTTCGAGGCGGGCCAATGGCGCACCCACACAAAAATGCGCGCCCGCTCCAAAGGCCACGTGCTTATTGTTCACGCGCGTCACGTCGAACCGGTCGGGCTTCGGAAACTGGGCCGGGTCGCGATTCGCCGCACCGAGGATCAAATAGACGACCTGACCTTGCTTGATGTTCGTACCGGCGATGGTCAAATCTTCTTTCGCCAATCGATTTGTTAATTGCACCGGGCTATCGAATCGCAGCATTTCCTCAACCGCTGAGGGCACCAGAGAGGGATCATCCCAAACGCGCTGACGCTCTTCAGGATGTCGCAGCAAAGCGAACACTCCATTGCCGATCAGATTCGTCGTGGTTTCATTGCCGGCAATCAAGAGCAAAATCACCGTGCTCATCAATTCATCGTCGGAAAGATGCCCGCCGTCTTCTTCAGCTGCAATCAGCGCACTCAACAAATCATCGCCGGGGTTCACGCGGCGCTCCTCGATAACTCCGATCAAATATGCCGCCAGCTCTGAACGTGCCTTGACGATGCGATCCAGTTGATTCTGTCGCAGCGAACCGACGTCGCCACTGAGAAACATCGCAACTTCATCGGACCAATGCTTCAGTTGTTCACGGTCTCTGGTCGGCACGCCAATCATTTCGGCAATCACCGTAATCGGCAGCGGATACGCCAGGCGCTCGACCAAATCAAATTCGCCATTTTCGGGGACTGCATCCAGCAGGGTGTTGACGATGCTCTGAATGTGCGCCTCTATTCCCGCGACCACCTGCGGCGTGAACGCTCTGTTTACCAGCCCACGCAGCCGGGTATGATCGGGAGCGTCGCGATGAATCATGGACCTCACTCGATCGTTCAAAGGAGATTTCAATCCCCTCGCCTCGATCCGCTGGGTCGCACGCTGGAAACGATCCGACGACAAGAGTGGATTGCGCAAACCCTGTGAGACCTCTTCATAGCTGGTCACCAACCAGCCGTCGAGCGCGGGCATCCACAGCACGGGACTCTTTGCTCGCAGCAGGTGGTAGACAGGATAGGGATTGGCCAATAGTTCGGGGCTAAAGAACGATTGCGCGGATTTGATTTTGCCTTCTTCGGTCGCCATTGTTTGATCCTCGGGGGTGATTTTGATCGCTTAAACCGGAGGCCCGGTGATTATATGCGCGCGGTCAGAATCGACAAGAGTTTTTCGACGGGATGAACCGTAGCGCTCGCGAGATGTTGTCACAATTGAAAACTTGAGTATGCTCATGCGTACCAAACACATGGATACTCTACCGGTAAGTTTGGAAGGCGAACGAGTAAGACTCGAGCCGTTGTCAATGAATCACGAGGCGGCCCTGATCGAAGCCGCGCGCGATGGCGAACTCTGGCACACGCAGTTCACAATCATTCCGCGCCCCGAAGGAATGAAGGACTACATTCAATTCGCGCTGGAGGGACAAGCCGCGGGGAATCAAATGGCATTTGTGATCATTCGGAAGCAGGACGAACAGATCGTCGGCAGCACGCGTTTCTACGAAATGTTTCCCAATGATCGCAAGTGCGCCATCGGCTACACCTGGCTGGCGCAGAGCGCACAACGCACGCCCATCAACACCGAATGTAAACTGCTCCTGCTGACGTACGCATTTGAAACCTGGCATTGCGTGCGCGTCGAACTGATCACCGATGTGCTGAACGAACAATCACGCGCAGCCATTCTGCGACTGGGAGCAAAGCAGGAAGGAATTCTTCGTAAGCACTTAATCCTGCCGAGTGGTCGCGTGCGCGATTCAGTGTTTTTTAGCATCACCGATGACGAATGGCCGGCAGTGAAATCGAATCTGCAAAATAAACTGGCGACAGCGAAGTAGCGGCCGGCCGCGGACACAGAGAAATCAAATCGGAGGAGTCATATGCGCAGACAAATCTATCTCGTGCTCGCCATCCTCGGCTTCATAATCCCCTATTATTTTCTGATTTCTTTCTTAATAAACTACGGCCTGGACGCGCGGCTATTCGTCAAGCAACTTTTCGGTACACCGATCTCAACCTTCTTCGCCGTTGATCTCGTGTTGTCATGCGTCGTCTTCATGATCTTCTCTGGCCGCGAAGCCAGGCGGCATGCAATGAGTTACACATGGATGAGCACTGTGGCGTTGTTCACAGTCGGCCTCTCATGTGCACTGCCGCTGTTTCTTTATTTGCGTGAGCCATACTTAGCAGAAACCAAATGCTGATTTCGATTAGCCGTTACCTCGCATTCGTGATCGGCGTCGTGACGCCGCTGGCGGAAACCGTTCGCCGTTGGAGCACCTGGCGCGAAAACCCGGCCTCGTTCTTCGATGACTACATTCTCGGAGGACTGTTGCTGTATGGCGCGTGGCGTGTAACGCGGGACGCGCGTAGCGGCCAGCGATATCTGGCGGCCGCATGGGGTTTCTTCTGCGGCATGGCCTACGTTAGTTTCTTCGGACAGCTAGCTGCCAATCGGCTGGGAATGATCGATCCGGCGCCTATCTCATCTGGATGGGTGGCAACCATAAAAGGCGTCGGTTTCGCGATCGGAATCATGTGTTTGATTTTCAGCGTGTGGCCGTTACGTGGATCAAAATCGGAGTTAGTACCATCCGCGTGAGCGGACGGATCAGACTCGCCCCCCCTTGTAATTCAGTGATCCGTTGCTGCTAAGCAATGGAGCTTCTCCAGGCAGGCGCCTTTTTATCCATCCGCTCACGCGGATGGTACTGACTCGTTTATAATCCCGGCCCATGAAAATCACGACTGCGTTGCTGCTGCTAATCAGCTTATCGATCACCGCGCTCGCCCAGGGTCCTCAAAACGACCGACAACAATTCATCCGCGCCGAAGGCGCCGTCGCGCTCACACACGTGCGCGTGATCGACGGCACCGGCGCTGCGGCGACTGAGAATCAAACGATCGTTATTAACGACGGAAAGATCGCCGCCATCGGATCGAACGTGAACATTCCCGCGAACGCGAAGGTGCTCGATCTCAACGGCTACACCGTTCTGCCCGGTCTGGTCGGGATGCACGATCACATGTTCTTTCCGATGGGTGGCACGCCGCCGATGTACTCGAACATGGGTTTCAGCTTTCCCCGGCTGTATCTCGCGCTCGGTGTGACCTCGATTCGCACCACCGGCAGCGTTCAGCCTTACGCCGATCTCGAAATTAAGAAATTAATCGACACCAATCGCATGATTGGTCCGAAGATGTTCGTGACTGCGCCCTACCTCGAAGGCGCCGGTTCGTTCACGCCGGTGATGCACACCCTGAAGGACGCTGACGACGCGCGCAAGATGGTGAACTACTGGGCCGACCAGGGCGCGACTTCATTCAAAGCCTACATGAACATCACGCGCGATGAACTGCGCGCCGCTGTCGAAGAAGCGCACAAGCGCGGGCTGAAAGTCACGGGCCATCTCTGCTCCATCGGCTTCCGCGAAGCCGCCGAGATTGGCATAGACAATCTCGAACACGGCATCTTTCCCGATTCGGAATTCGTGCCCAACAAGCAGCCCGACAAATGTCCCGGCGGCGCCGTGTCACAAACGCTTCGTAACCTCGACATCAACAGCGACGCGGTGAAGGAAACGATTAAGACCCTGGTCGCGAAAAATGTCGCCATCACTTCGACGCTCCCGGTCTTTGAAGCCGGAGCCCCGATCGCCACCACCCAGGCCGGCCCCACCGCGATCGGAGCGCCGGGCGCCGTCATGAATCAGCGCATGCTGAACGTCATGAACAACGAGGCCCGCATCCGTTACCTGACCGCGCGCGCGCGCATTCCCGTCGATTCCGCGCAGGCTGTACTGGTCCGCAAATCGATGGACTTCGAACGCGCCTTCGTCGCCGCCGGCGGACTGTTGCTCGCCGGTTTGGATCCCACCGGCAACGGCGGAGTAGTCGCGGGCTTCGGCGATCTGCGCGAAGTCGAATTGCTGGTCGAGGCCGGCTTTACGCCCGTCGAAGCCATCAAGATCGCCAGTCTGAACGGCGCAAAATTCATGGGCGAAGATTCCCGCATCGGCTCCATCGCCCCAGGCAAACAAGCCGACCTGATGATCGTCAAAGGCAACCCGGCGACGAAGATCAACGACATCCAAAATGTCGAGATCGTTTTTAAAGATGGCGTGGGGTACGACTCAGAGAAATTGATTCAGAGTGTGCAGGGGTTGGTGGGAATTAGATGAGAACAAGGCTGCTAGTCAGATTCATCTTCGTCAAATTGAAAGAACTCTGAAGAAGCGGGATCTCAACGTCGTTTTGTTTCGGGAAGGCAGATGATTCTCGTAAGCGCGCGATCAACGGAACAACTCGCGAAGCTTTGCACGAACTTCATCGAGTTTAGAAGCCTTTACCCGTGCCGCTGTGTAGACAATGACCGAATGATCGACTGTGAACAAGCGATTAGGCCGAATGTAGCTGTCAACACTTAGTCGGCCGTTCTCAAACGTTCCCTGTCAGAGAAACTGAATAGCCGTCGCCGCGAGACTGCGTAGTTATCTGACAAGAATCAAGTCTTCTCCACTCAAATCGGCTATGACAAGAGCAGGACGACGTTTTCCGGTTTGCAAATCGGTTTGAGGAAACGGCAGAACGACTACTTCGCCGATTACAGGTTTGCCCATGCGGCATCTTCCTCGGGAGTATCCCAGTCTTTAGCAAGCACCGGCTGGCTCAGAAGTAACCCGTTGAAACCTTCGTCTGACTTTTCGCGCAAGAAGCGAACAAAGTCATACACCTCACGTTGTAGAGCTTCAGGCAGGTGTTCAATTTCCTTACTGATTAATTCTTGCGTGCTCATGAGGCGCAGTTTAGCCCATTGTCACCCGTGGAAGAAAGTAACCACCTGGGCCAAGCGGTGCGAGGGCTTACATCAATCGCCTCTACCCAATCGTTTCTTCTAATTCGTAGACATCACTCCACGGCCCGGTCGGTTATCTCCAGACCTTTATCAATAATCGCGAACGCCTCCCGCAATTCCGCCTCAGTGATGCACAGTGGTGGATTGGTGAAGAAGGTGTTCCAGCGGACGAAGGTGTAGAGACCTTCCTGGCGAAAGTGCTTCCCTAGTGCTTGCATCTCAGGCGAGGTGCCATTGAAGGGCGCCATGGGTTCGAGCGTCTCACGGTTTCTTACCAGTTCGAAGATGCCAAACAGACCGATGTTACGAGTGGCGCCCACCGATGGATGACGCTGCTTCAAATCTTCCATCAAACCATGCATCACGTGGCCCATTTCACGCGCGCGTTCGATCAGATTGTCTTCTTCATAAACGCCGATAGTGGCCAGCGCCGCAGCGCAGGCCAGCGGATGACTGTTGTAGGTGAGTCCGCCGTAAAAAACATTCTTCGCAAAATGATCTGCGATTTGCCGGCGCATGCCGACCGCGCCGAGTTGGACATAAGCGCTGGTCAAACCTTTGGCCATCGAAATCAAATCGGGTTCAACGCCCCAGTGATCGATCGAGAACCACTCGCCGGTGCGGCCAAAGCCGGCCATCACTTCATCGGCAATCAAAAGAATGCCGTACTTGTCGCAAAGTTTTCTTAAACCCTGAAGGTAGCCGTCGGGCGGAATCAGAACGCCGTTCGTTCCGGTGACCGGCTCGATGATAATCGCGGCAATAGTGTTGGCGCCTTCGAGTTGAATGATTTCTTCTGTGCGCGCCAGAACTTCATCAGCCGTTTCCGATTTCTTATCGACGCCGTGATAGAACTCGGGAATGCGAAACACTCCCGGGATGCCTGGTTCGGCAGGCCAGCGGCGCGGATCGCCGGTCAGGGTCAGCGCGCCCGCGGTGCCGCCGTGGTACGAACGATAGCGCGCGCCGATTTTGTGACGGCCGGTAAAAAGACGGGCGATGCGGATCGCGTTCTCGTTGGCTTCCGCGCCGCCGTTGGTAAAGAAAAAAGCGTCGATGTCACCGGGAGTTATCTCGGCCAGCTTCACACTCAGGCGCGCGCGCACCTCCGTGGCCATGAACGGATTCGCGTAAGGCAGAACAGCGGCCTGCTCCTGAATAGCGCGCACGACTCGCTCATCACCGTGACCGATGTTCACGCACATCAATTGACTGTTGAAGTCGATGAAGCGTTTGCCTTCGGGCGTATAAAAATAAATCCCTTGCGCACGCGCCACCGGAATCGGATCGACAGCGGCTTGCGCAGACCATTCAAAGAGAGTGTGGCGGCGACAGAGATCGACAATCTCCTCGCCGGTCATGGTTTCAGTCGTCACAGTCATAGTGTCTCGATGCTATGCGAAAGCGGTATGGATTGACAATGAGCCAGCCTATGGAAAGACACAACCGGCCGAGCTGCCAAAAAAATTAAGACAGGCTCAGGTGTTGAAGATGAGCGAACGACACCTAGTCATGAACTGATGGGATCAGGTATCGCGCCAGGTCGGCCGACAGCTTCGCGGCATTTCCTCCGCCCGTTCCGCCATGTCGCACGAAGGTGGCGACGGTGAATCGCGGTTTCTGGCGACTGTCGAAAATTATTCCAGCGAACCAGCCGTCTGACTGCGGGCCAACCGGACCACTGCTACCGGTCTTCCCGCCGATCGACCAGCCCGCGTCCTCCAAGGCAGAAGCGATCGCTTTAGCGGTGCCGCGCCGAACCACGTCGCGCATCGCAGCTTGCAGTTTCAAAGCCGCTGCCCGACTCATGACTCGCTGTTCGCGAATCCTGGTCTTACTTTGTGGCGATGGAATTGTGGTGAACATCTCCCCACGTGCGGTCGGCGACAGCATCACGCCGTCGTTTCCGACTGCCTGCAGGAAGCGCGAAATACTCAGCGCCGTCACTGAGAAGCCAGCTTCTCCAATCGATAGATCGTAGCCCCATTGATCATCCGGGGTAGATGCATTCAATTCATTATGAGAAGCCGCCGGAGTGAGGCGATCTCGCCATGCCGGATCAAGGTCGGCCCAGAAATGTTCGTCCAGCGTCAACCTCTCGGCAGTTGACTTAACGGGAAACCCAAAACGTCCGAGGTCTTTAATGACTCCGTCTGTGCCAATCTTTTTTCGCAACTCGGTCGCCGTGAACCGTCCGGCATTATCGCTACCCGACACAATCATTTCGTGTATCGACACGTGGCTGCCGTCACTCGCCATGAAATCGTTCGCGTTCGTATGCTGCCACCAACTGACCGCGAGGAAGAGTTTAACGACGGACAGTGGTAAGACCCCGGTTGACACATCCAACTGCGCCGGCTCAGAGGCAGCAAAGGCGACCAGCGCGCCAGTACGAACATTCTGCACGACCGTGACCGCATTGAGATTGTTCGCCTTCATGTACTCGAGCGCGTGTTGATTTGCGGCTCCACAGACGACGCGCCGAGCGAGCGCAAGCGTGCAAGGCGCGCTCCACGAGTAATCCGAATGGCTCTTGGGAGCCTGGCCCAGTGTGAGCGGCAATACGGATCCGAGCACGAGCAGCGAGACTGCGGTTGAGGCTATTAGCCGAGAGAAACGCATTCCAGGAATTATCACGATAAGCGCTTGAGGTTTCGCGCCGGTTACTCAAGCTTCAAATTGAATCGCGGTCACTTGAGCGCCGGTAAAACAGTACGAGCCAGGTTTCGATCCGCATCCGAAACATCGATCGGATTGGATTCACACTGCCGGTGCTCCACCAAAGCGCAGCGCCGAACGCGCCCGGGCTTTGGCGGCTTCGACTTCGCGGTCGCGCGGCGGCGAGGTCGTGACCAGCTCGTCGAGCATCTCGCTCGCGATTCTCGTGACTTCATCGACGGCGTAATTGAACGCGGCTTCATTCGCTTTTGAAGGTTTGTTGAAGCCGCTCAACTTTCGCACGAACTGAATGGCCGAAGCCCGAATCTCTTCGTCAGTCGCGGGTGGTTTGAAGTTGTGCAGGGTTTTAATGTTGCGACACATGTTTCGTCCTTGAGTGTTTAGCAGTAATCGCGACGATACTACGCGACGTAGACTCGCGCAAAGGCCGCTGGAGATTTTCTTGACAGCTTCACTTGCACGCCATAGATTGCTGGCTCCCCGTAAATTCCATCCTGAGGATGAAGGAGATCAAAATGACCATTACGTTTACGAGACGACGCGTTGTAGCTTGTCTTTCGATTTTCGCATTTGCGGTCGTACTGCCGATCGCTATGCGCGCTGCCAGCAGTGCGGGCACGCTGGAGGCGTGCATCAATTCCGGTAACGGCATGATGCGGCTGGTCGACGCGACGACCGTCTGCCATAACAATGAGACGCGCGTGTCATGGAACATCATGGGTCCAGCCGGACCTCCGGGACCGCAGGGTGACCCCGGGCCGAAAGGCGATCCCGGACCGAAGGGTGATCCCGGACCGAAGGGTGATCCCGGACCGCCGGGAACGTCATCGGGCGGGGCCCCGTTTGTCTGGGTCTGCACACCTGCGCACTTCTATCACAACGGCGGCAGTAATACGTCAACCTCTACGTCTTTAACGGCAGCGGATCCACAGCCGACATCGCGGTGCACTTCCTCGACATTGATGGCGCCAACCTGGTGGGCGTAACGATTCCTGGTTCGTCTCCGGCACAACCGTATCCGGGAGAAACGGGAGCATCGACGTATTCGCTGGCAGCCGCGCACACGCGGAATCTCACGTGGGTGATGCCGGTAGCAAGTCCTGACGCCTTCACGAACGTTGCCTATACAATCTGGGTTACATCCAATCAGCCCATTGTTGTAGGCGCGAATCTGCAGGCCGGCGGCAACATGCCGAATCAATGTAGCCTGCTGCCAAAGTGAGCTGCCGCATTCGTGTTGTCCCGAGCGCGAAGATGGCCCTGCCAATGGTCGGGCCTTCTTCACATCCACTCCCACACAATTCGAACCGTAGCTCTACGGCGCGCCTATCCGTTATGCTCCTGTCGTGATCGAACAACGACTTCGTTACTGTGACCGCATGAAACGATGGCTGGTTGGACTTCGAAAGCAATTAGCGCCGGCGACTTTGCTGATTTGCGCGTGCGTTGTAACCGGACAAGCGCAAAGTGCGAAGAAGACTTCGCTCCTCAAGATTGGAACGATCAAAGATTATCCAGCCACCGGCCTGATGACGGGCTGTGGCAACCTCTACGTCCACGAACGCGGGAAATCAAGCCCGACGGACGCTGATTACGTTTTTCTCGCGCGTGGCGACGGCAGTAACGCCTGGATGAATTTGAACGGTCGCGATGTGCGTCTGCGGCAAATCAAGACCACCCGATCCGGAAAATCAAAATCGCACAGGCTCTTGTACCGTTACGGCAGCTGGCAAATCACGGTGACCTCTGCAGAGATTGCTGACGACGCCGCCAATCCTGACGGAATGTTCCAAATGAAGATTACCTTTCGTAAGGGTCGCGCCGTTCGCACCGTTAACGCCGTGGGCAGCTCAGATTGCTGACCTCACTTGGAAACTTTTGAGTTACGAGCCGGCGCGCGCCGATCGGCATTTTTCAGAATTCGCTCGATCCAGCGCTGCTCGATCTCCATCTGCTCGATGAATAGCTCGAGCATCCAGACCGCTTCATGAAAAGGGTGACCCACTTCATCGAGGACATCCCGGAGCGTGGCCCGCTCCTCATTGAGTCGCCCTGCCAAAATTTTATGCCGGGCCTTCAGTTGTTTGCGAAACGTGCGCGGCCGGGCCTGCCACGACAGCGCCAGCCAAATCAGGAAAGGTTCATACACCCGATTGTCTACCCAGTGTTTGCTTTCCAGCGCGTCAGCCAGGCGGTCACGACCGGCGGCGGTCGTTTCAAAGACGCGCCGTTCCGGCCCGGCCGCGGGCGATTCATCAGTGCCGACGCGAATCAATGCGAGGTTCGTCAGCTTGTCCAGCGAGTAATAGATCTGCGGCCGTGACACCGGGGCCCAGTCGCGAATGTTGCGGTTCTCCAGCGTCGCATTCACTTCATAACCGTGCATCGGCCGTTCCGCCAACAGGCTGAGGATGACCAGGTCCGGAGTCGTTAGCCGCGTTTCATTGCCACGCTTTTCAGCGCCCGTAAACTTTTTCTTCCGCTTGACAGCTTTCCGCATGACCGCTATTATACGCCGGTCGTCTAAATTAGACTAGTAGGACAAATGGAGAGCGAATGATTAATAGATCTACACCGATTCTGCACGTTCAGAATGTGGAGCCCAGCTTGAAATTCTGGACTGAGCGCTGCGGCTTCAAGTCAACTGTACAAGTGCCGGAAGGGGATCATATCGGCTTTGTCGCGCTGGAAAGTGGCCCCGTCGAGTTGATGTATCAGACGTTTCAAGGTATGCAAGTCGACGAGACCAATCCGCTGGCGCCAGAGGTCGAGAAGGGTCCAACTTTTATCTTCATGGAAGTGACGGATATTCACGCAGTCATCAAATCAATGGACGGCGCTGAAATTGTTCAGGGCCTGCACGAGACTTTCTACGGCGCGAAGGAAATTGTCGTCAGAGAGCCCGGCGGTCATTTCGTTATTTTCTCGCAACTGCCGGCGCAGCCGCCTGAATAGGAGGGCATATGCCAACGGAAACGCGTCAACTGAAAGATTTGGTCTCAATCGGTCCGGCGATGCTGGAGGATTTCGAACTACTCGGCGTGCAGACCGTCGCTCAGCTCCGGCGTCGCAACCCGGAACGGATGTATCGAGAGCTCTGTCGAATCAGAGGACAGAGAATCGATCCCTGCTGTTTGGATACGTTCACGGCGGCTGTAGCGCAGGCCAGAAATCCGAACCTTCCAATTGAACAGCGTCAATGGTGGTACTGGAGTCGAGTAAGGAAGCGTCAGTCGACGACTTAATCGAGATTGATTAGCGGTGCTGCGCGTTACGTAGGCGCTTCATGATGATGAAGTCAGTACCCTCCGCGTCAGCGGATGGGATTAAGTGTCAGCCTCGCGAATCGCTTGATCCATCTGCTAACGCAGATGGTACTGACCCGTCCGTCATCGGCCGCACTTCGTGATGCCGCGAGCCAAAGAACTTGCTGCGATCGAGCACGCCTTCCTGGAACCGTTCGAGGTACAGGTAAATCGCCGGCGTGATGAACAAAGTGATGAATTGCGAAACGACCAGACCGCCGACTACCACCAATCCCAGCGGCCGCCGCGATGAACCGTCGGCGCCGTAACCGAGCGCAATCGGCAGCGCGCCAAACACGGCCGCCAGCGTAGTCATCAGGATCGGACGAAAGCGGTCCATGCTCGCATCATGAATTGCTTTGTCAGCGGCCTCGCCTGCGTCCACGCGCGCGCGCGCAAAATCGACAATCATGATGCCGTTCTTTTTCACGATGCCCATCAACATGAACATGCCGACGAACGCGTACAGCGACGCTTCCTGGCCGAAGACAAACAGCGTCAGCAGTCCGCCCACCAAAGCGGTCGGCAGCGTTGAAAGCACCGTCAGCGGATGCACATAGCTTTCATAGAGAATCGCGAGAATCACGTACATGACAAACACGGCTAGTCCCATCAGCAGCGTCATGCTCGTGACCGTGTTACTGAAGGTCTTTGCTTCGCCTTGCAGGTCGCCGCGAATCGTAGAGGGCACAATTTCTTTCGCGCTCTTCTCAATGAAATTGGTCGCATCACCCAGCGCCACGCCTGGCTTCAAATTAAAAAAGAGCGTCATGCTGGTGAATTGATTGAGATGATTCACGGCTTGCGGCCCAAGCGTCTTCTTCCACGTCACTAATTCGCCGAGCGGCACCAGCCGCTGGCCGTTGTCGGTGCGAATATAAAGCTTCGACAGATCATCAGGGTGCGCCCGCGCCTCGTCTTCCATTTCAAGAATGACCTGATATTGATCCTGCGGTTTTTTCACCAGGTAAACGTAGTTCTGCGAGAAAGCATTGCGCAGCAGAGAGAGTATGCGGCCCTCGGAAACTCCGTAGGTCTTGGCCTGATCGCGGCGCAGGTCAACGTCCAGGTTCGGTGTGTTGTTGAAAAAATCTGAAGAGACGGACAGGAAACCCGGGTACTGCATCATCTTCGCCATTAACTTCTGACCCACCTCGTATACCTCTGGCCCGTTCACACCTGAGACGGCGTAGGCATATTGACCTTGCTGCTGCGCAGTGACGCCGGTGCTGATTTGCAAAACCGGGAATGGCTGCAGGAAGGTGAAGACGCCGGGAATCTGATTCAGCCGGCCCATCATCTGTCCGGCGACCTGTTGAATCGGCGCACGCTCTTCCGGCGGACGAATAAAGGTAAAGGTGATTCCCTGGTTGGCCGAAAGAAATCCGGTCGCGCCGGTCAGCGTGAAGTCGGTGATGACGTTGGGATCCTGATGCAGCGTCTGATCGACGCGATCCTGAAGCGCGTGCATCTGCGCCGGTGACGAACCCTCGCGCGCAATGAAGGCGCCAAAAATTACCGAGCTGTCGCCGGGAGGCAGAAACGCTTTGGGCACAAATATGAAGAGCACGATCGTGCCCGCCAGACAGATCGCCCAAATGACTGCTGAGACCCAACGGTGCCGCAGAAACCACCAGAGCGATCCGCCGTACACGCGCAGGATGCGGTGCTCAATTCCGCCGATGACGCGTTCGACCCAATTTTTCCTGGTGCCGGGTCCGCGGCCTTTCAGCAGTCGCGCGCACATCAGCGGTGTCAGCGTCAGCGACACCAAGCCGGAAGCAAAGATCGCGATGACGATGGTGATGGCGAATTCGCGAAAGATGCGGCCGACCAATCCCGTCATAAAAACGAGCGGGATGAACACGGCCGCCAGCGAGATCGTCATCGACATGATGGTAAAGCTGATCTCTCTCGCGCTATTGATGGACGCTTCGAATGGCTGTTCACCGTGTTCCATGCGGCGCACGGTATTTTCCAGAAACACGATCGCATCGTCGACCAGAAATCCGATCGCCAGCGTCAGCGCCATCAGCGAAAGATTGTCCAGGCTATAGCCGAGAAACCGCATCGCCACAAAAGTGATCAGCAGCGACAAAGGCAGAGCCACCACCGGAATCAACGTGTCCGTCGCGCGGCCGAGGAAGGCGAAGATAACGATGACGACGAGCACGAAAGCGATGATCAGAGTCGTCTGTACGTCGATGACCGAGTGCACGATGCTGAGCGATCGATCGTAAATCGGCGTGATGCGAATCGAGCCCGGTAATTCCTGCTGAATCATCGGCAGAATTTCGTGAATACTCTTCGAAACCTCAACCGCATTCGCGCCGGCCCGTCGATTCACGGCGACGATGACAGTGGCCGAGGGGATGTCATAGCCGCGCACCCAAAAGCGCATGTTGACGCGTTCGTCCTGGACCGAATCTTTGACCGTTGCCACATCGCGAAGATAGACCGGCGCGTTGCCGGTGCCGCCAACGATCAAATTGCTGTACTGGTCGGCAGATTCAAGTTGTCCCTGCGGCCGCAGGATCGCCGTGCCCGAACTGCTGTCCAATTGTCCGGCGCCGGTGTAGCTGGTTCCGCCACGAATCGCGTTACTCAGATCGTCGATCGAAATTCCGCGCGCCCACATGGCGTCGGGATTGGCCTTGATCCGGATCGCGGACTTGGTGCCGAAGACGTTGACGCGCGAGACGCCCTGCAGAATGCTGATGCGCTGGCCCACCTGCGTGCTGGCGTAGTCGTAAAGTTGGCCCGGCGTCACGGAATCGCTGGTGAGCGCGATGTACATGATCGGCTGATCGTTCGGGTTGCTCTTTGAATAAGTCGGCGGCGACGGCAAATCGGCGGGCAGACTCCCTGACGCCTGCGAGATCGCCGTCTGCACGTCGGTCGCCGCCGCGTCGATGTTCTTATCCAGTGAAAACTGCAGCGTGAACGTCGCGACGCCTTGCGTGCTCTTCGAAGTGACGACTTCGAGGCCGTTGATCTGCATGAACTGACGCTCGAGCGGCGTAGCGATGTTGTTGGCGATGGTGTCCGGGCTGGCGCCGGGATAACCGACCGTGACCTGAATGACGGGATAGTCGACGGAGGGAAGATCGTTGACGGGCAGTTGCCAGTAGGCGAGGCCGCCGAACAGGATTACTGACAGAGTCAGCACGGCGGTCATCACGGGACGACGGATGAATGGCTCGGAGAGATTCATTACTTCGTCCCGTTATTGCCCTGGTTCCCCTGATTGTTCGCCGGCTCTTCGATCCGGACTTTGCCGTTGGGAGTGACGCCGACCTGGCCGTTGGTGACGACGCGCTCGCCCGGCTGCACGCCCTGTTCAATCACAATTTGATCGCCGTGGCGTTGGCCCAAAGTGACTTGCCGCTGATCGACCGACATGTCCTGCTTGACGACGTAGACATAGGAACCCTTGGCGGACATCTGCGGTGCGGTCGCGGGTACCAGCACCGCGCCGCGGATCGTATTCAGCACCAGACGAATGTTGACGAAACGTCCGGGCCAGAATCTTCGATCCGTATTCGGAACGGTCGCGCGCAAAGTTACCTGACCGGTCGTGTTCTGCACCGAGTTGTCCAGGAACGTTAATTGACCGGCCACCGGATCGGTCGCATCGGGCAGACGAACTTCGGTCTTGAGTGTCCCGGCATGCATCTGTTCCTGCACTTTGCCGAGATCGTTCTGCGAGATGGTGAAGTCTGCGTAGATCGGATCCAAACGCTCGATGATGAGCAGAGCGTTGCTCGGTGGTCCATTGGAAGTTGCACTATTCGTGTTGTTACTGCTCGAGCCTCCCGGATTGACTACATTGCCGACGTCGACCAGACGCTGTCCGGCGCGGCCATCGATCGGTGATTTGATGTAGCAATAACTGAGGTCCAGCTTCGCGCGATCGACGGCTGCGTTATCGGCTTTGATCGCTTCATCGGCGCTGTGCACGGCCGCCTTATCTGCGTCAACCGTCGCGTTTGATGAATCAGCAGTCGCAGCTAATTGTTCGTATTGTTCGCGCGCCACCACGCCGGCCGAAACCAGCTGCGCATAACGTTTGACCTGCAAAGCGTTCCACTTGGCGACGGCGAGATCGCGATTCAGGTTTGCCTCCGCCTGCTTCTTCAAAGCGATGCTTTTGGTCACATTGGCCTGCGCCTGGCTGACCGCGGCTTCGAACTGCGCCGGGTCGACCGTGAAAAGCATGTCGCCCTTTTTGACGTTGGCGCCGTCCGCAAAATGAATTTTGATAATGCGGCCCGACACCTGCGGCTGGATGGCCACGGTCTCGCGCGCGACCGTCTTGCCGATCGCATCGAGATAAACCGGAACATCCTGCATCGCGGCTTCCGTGACCGTGACTGGCGCAGGCGGACGGTCGAAAGCGGCCGGCGCGGCTCGATTCGTGCAGCCAGTCATGGTCAGCACCAACATCGAAGCCACAATAGACGTTGTAATAAGAGTGGATTTAAGAGAGCTCAGGAGATTCATTTCTTAATTGCAAAGGCTTGCCGGGGTAACAAAATTATCGCCCCGTAAATACGATCACGCAACCGCACAGGTTTCTTAGGGCGATTTCGGAATTGGTCTGCAACGACTACAGGCCTGCGAATACGATATTTGTTTTGTCCCACCAATTAGTCGAACAGCGGGTGACAAAATCGACAGCCGTCGCGCATGCGGAAGATAAATTTTACAAATATGGCGTCAGAAACCTGACCGTTAGGGAGGGTGCTGATTGAGAATTCTCTACGTTGCGAGGGTATCTACGTTGCGAGGGCACCCTCCCTAACGGTCGGGTTTCTGAAACTACTTCGGTGGGGAATTGAGGATGAGTTCCATGATGTCTTCGCGCACGGCGAAACCGTGTCGCTGATACAACGAGCGGCTGCGTTCGGTCGGCCACAGGATAACCGCATGCACATCGCGAGACTCACACCATTCGATGACGTTGCGCAACAGACGCGAACCCAGCCCCTGACCTCGCGCAGACTCATCGATATAAAAGTTCGTCAGATATGCATGTTGCTCAGTCTCAGCCCGCGGGTTAGGAATCTTTTCAACCAACTGCAACCACACCGCGCCAATCAACTTCTGATTTCGTTCAGCCACCCAGCACTGCCACTGCTTCCCTTCCTTCAGGTGGCCCTCCATCCACGCGGCACATCGCGCGATGAAATCCGACTGAGGTTCCGTTGCCGTGCCCGTGCTCGATCGAAGTGCATAGCGTAACTCTGCGAGCTGACGCGCGTCAGACGCTACCGCGAATCGGATTTCCGGCGTATCCGCATTTGTTAAGTTGCCGGGAGTGGTTGGCATGGTTCTCTATTCGGAAGTGCCTAGCTCGTAGTGCGTGATGTTGCGGTGCATCTTTTAGCAGAGCAATGCATCAAACTCAATCCGGTCTCGCCGCTTGTTTTGAATCAGCGCGACCTCGCACACCCGACCGAATAAAACTACTTTCGTGATATATAATCGCCGCCGTCGTGAGCCCTGGCGATTGATCGTATGCCTACCACACCAAAACAAGTCACCCAGTTGCTCGTCAATTGGAAACTCGGCGACGCTCGCGCGCTCGATCAACTAATGCCCCTGGTTTATCAGGAGCTGAGGAAACTCGCGGCGCGTTATCTGCGCGGCGAACGGGTTAATCACACGCTCGAGCCTACGGCGCTGCTTCACGAAGCATACATTCGCATGATCGATCAGGAGATGCCGGCATGGCAGAACCGTGCGCACTTCTTTGGGGTGGCCGCGCGTCTGATGCGACAGATTCTGGTGGACAACGCGCGCAACAAAAAAGCATCGAAACGCGGCGCCTCGCTGCAGCGAATTTCACTTTCCGATGCACGCGTTCCCGACGATTCGGATCGGCCCACGGTTCTGGCTCTGGATGAAGCACTCACCAGGCTGGCCGCATTCGATGAGCGTAAAGCGCGGGTCATCGAAATGCGGGTCTTCGGCGGGATGAGCGTCGAGGACACCGCGCTGGCACTGGGCGTATCCGCACCGACAATCAAACGCGACATGCGCTTCGCTCAGGCGTGGTTACGCCGCGAATTGCAAGTCGCGGTCTTCGTCGTCGTTTTCCTCTCCAACTTTTTGCTGCTGACTGCAAATTACTTTGAAATTTTCCAGACTGCGACTCTTTGATCTTTTGTTTCCACTCATCTAGGATCGCTCGCGATAGCGAGAAGTTAGAACCTGGCCTGCGTCCGGAAGATTTTCTCCCATCGAAACTACAGCTGAATCGTTAATTGCTTTATGACCCCCGAACGGTGGCAACAAGTTGAGGACATCTTCCAAGCCGCTCTCGATCTGCCCGAGGCTAATCGAGCCTCATATCTTTCGCAGGCTTGTGCCGGCGATCTAACGCTCCACAAACAAGTCATCAATCTCCTCAACTATCACGAAACCGGCGAACGAGCGTTGGAAGATTTGATTCCGGCGGACGCTCAAATCAAAGGCACCGACACGCTGGCCGATGAGGTTGATCCAATGATCGGCCGGCGCATCGGCGCCTATCGCATCGAACGCGAGATCGGACGCGGCGGCATGGGCGCTGTCTATGAAGCAATCCGGGCCGATAAGGAATTCAGCAAGCGCGTCGCTATAAAGCTGGTCAAGCGCGGCATGGATACTGATTTCATTCTGCGCCGCTTTCGCAAAGAACGGCAGATTCTCGCCTCCCTCGATCATCCGAACATCGCTCTGCTGCTGGACGGCGGGACCACCAGTGACGGTTTGCCTTATTTCGTCATGGAATTCATCGAGGGTCTTCCGCTGTATCAATACTGTGACGAACATCGGCTCAGCATCGCCGGGCGATTGAACCTTTTTCTTTCGATTTGCGATGCCGCGCATTACGCGCATCAGAAACAGGTGGTCCATCGCGACATCAAACCATCGAACGTCTTTGTAACCTCCGAAGGCGTACCGAAGCTGCTCGATTTCGGCATTGCCAAGTTGCTGAATCCGGAACTCGCCGGAGACATCACGCACGATCCGACGGCGACCGCGATGCGTCTGATGACCCCGGAATACGCCTCGCCTGAGCAGGTGCAGGGCGCGCCGATTGGGCCGACGGCTGATGTTTATTCACTCGGCGTGTTGCTTTACGAATTGTTGACGGGCCATCGCCCATACTTTCTCGGCAATCGCGCGCCGCACGAGATTGCCCGCGTCATCTGTGAAGAAGCGCCGGTGCCATTGAGCGTAATCATCACGCGACCCTACGGCCTGTTGCCGCGCGGGAATGAGCGCACGACGTTGGAGCACATTTATTCGGCGCGCAACGCTTCCATCGAGGTGTTGCGCCGCGATCTTTCGGGTCAGCTGGAAACCATCGTGATGCGCGCGCTGCGCAAAGAACCAAATTGGCGATACCAAACAGCCAAGCAACTGCGCGACGACATTTCTTCGTATCTCGCGGGGCAGCCGCTTTCCGATTTACCTGACGTGCCGTTTGTCGCCGCGCATTTCCGCGCGAGTCACGGTGGCGCTGAAACGGCGCTGGCAGTGCTGCCCTTGAAAGTGATGGATCTGGCCGGAGCCGATTCAGCCTCTGACTATCTCGGTACCGGTCTGGCGGATGCATTGATCACGCGCCTCAGCGGCATTCAACGCTTCGCCGTGCGACCGACGAGCAGCGTGCTGCGCTACACGGACGCGGATCCGCTGGTCGCGGGAAAAGAACTCGGCGTTTCGTTTGTGCTCGAAGGGCGTCTGCGCCGCGTCGACGATCGCATCCGCGTCACCGTCCAGTTGTTGGACGTGAATGATGGAACTGCGGCCTGGGCTGGTCAGTTCGACGAAAAATTTACCGACGTGCTGACGCTTGAAGACGCCATCTCGTCGAGCGTCGCTGAATCCATCGTCCCGCATCTGACCGGCGACGAACTAACCCGCCTCGCCAAGCGCGGGACCAACGATCCGGAAGCCCACGAAGCCTATCTGCGCGGACGTTCATACTGGAACAAGTTCAACGAAGACGGCCTGGCCAAAGCCATCGTCTGTTATCACCAGGCCATAGCGATTGACCCCGACTACGCCGTGGCCCATGCCGCCGTTGCCGAGTATTACAACTGGTTGGGCATCTATTCGATTCTGCCGTTTCACGAATGCGCGACGTCTGCCTACGACGCAGCATCAACTGCGGTCGCTATCGATCCGATGTTACCGGAAGCGCATTGCGCTCTCGGACAGGCGATACTTTGCCGTGATTTTTCGTGGGACAACGCCGAACGCGAACTGTTTCGCGCAATCGAGCTGAATCCGAACTACGCTCCGGCGCGCACCTGGTACGCATTTCAATTGGCGATGGAGGGCCGCTTCACTGAATCATCACGCGAAGCACGGGCCGCCGTGTCACTCGATCCGTTTTCAATCATCTCGCGCTTCTGCCAGATCTGGTGCGCTTATCATGCGCGGGAATTCCCCGGCGCGCTGACTCTCTGTCACGAATTGCTGAAGACTGATCCCGACAAAGTCATGTTGCTCTACGTGTCGAGCTTCCTGCTCACCGCGCTCGGCAGACACGACGAGGCCATCGCTAACGCAACGCAGTGCCTCGCCACGATCGGCAAGGCGTCGCGGACCCTGGGCCGTCTCGGATCGGCTTATGCCTGGGCTGGCAAGGTGCAACAAGCCGAAGATGTTTTGCGCGAGATGAACGAGTTCGCCGCACATCGATACATCTCGCCGTATCACATTGCCTTGGTTGAATCCGCCCTCGGTCGAACGGACGAGGCCCTCAACCTGCTGGCGCGCGCCGTGCAAACGAAGGACGCCTGGGTGCTTTGGATGGCGGTCGATCCTGAGCTCGATCCGCTGCGCAGCAATCCCCGCTTCAATGAAATTCTGCAAACGCTGAATCCGCGCATGGGGACGCTGGTCGATCACATTTCGTCGAGCTCGCGGAGAATTCCTACGGGCGAGCGGGATCGAACGATTCCGCCGCCGGCATCATCGGTCACATCTGCGATTCCCAATCCCGCCGCGGACACGTCGCCAACTTTGGACGATGAAGCGCAACAACTTTTCACTGCCGGTCGTTACTACGCGACGCGGCGTAGCGCCGAAGGATTGCGCCAGGCGATCGAACGTCTGGAACGCGCGGTGGAAATCCGGCCGGATTTTGCCGCGGCCTGGGCCGAGCTCGCAGATTGCAATGCCCTGCTGAATTGGTTCATCGAGCCGCCGCCGCCGGAAGCCTGGCAACGCGCGAAGCAGGCCGCTCTGCAAGCAGTCAGCGCGGACCCGCTGCTCGCGGAAGCTCACGCCTCACTCGGTTTTATCCGGCTTCATTACGATCGCAATTGGAAGGACGCCGAACGCGAACTGCGCAAGGCCATCACCCTGAATCCGAAGAACCTGGTTTCGCATCGGTGGTACGCCTACAGCCTTTCGGCGATGGGCCGTCATGACGAAGCGGTGTCAGAGATTGAACGCGCTCAGGAAATTTCGCCGCAGTCGCCGGTGATCGCCACCGCCGTCGCGAACGTGCTTTTTCTGGCCGAGCGTTTCGACGATGCCATCGCGCAATGCCACAAAGCTCTGGCGCTCGACCCGGGCGGACAGGCAGCGCACACCATCCTGCGTTGGGCCTACGAACGGAAAGGCATGGTGCCGGAAGCGCTCGCGGCCTTTGAGCAGGAGAGAAGCTTCGCCGGCGACACACCGACGACGCGCGCCAAACGTGCGCACGTTCTCGCCGCCACCGGCCACGTCGAACAAGCGCGGGAATTACTCGACGAGATTATCAGTGAACGGCATGAAAAGTGGGTCACCGCTTATGAAATCGCAATCGTCTACAGCCTGCTGAACGATCGCGACAACGCGTTTCTGTGGCTTGATAAAGCAGAACATGAACACGCCGTGGGCTTCACCTTCGCGAAAGTCGATCCTCATCTCGAGAACCTGCGACAGGATCGCCGCTTCGCCTGGCTGCTGAGCACAACCAATAATTTACTTTGAGATAATCCGCAGCGCAGCGTCGGCGTCGCGGCCAACGTAAACACACGCATCAGCCATTTGGCCCAGGGTGAGAGTGCTGCCCTTGAACACGCTCACGCAGCCGCCGGGACCGCGGCAATTAAACACTCCACTGCCGATGAACTCCTCCGCCGTGAAATCCCGGAAGGGCAAACGATCGAGAGGCAGGAGTACCGGACGCACCTGCGTCTTTAGGGCGCGGTCGAACTTTCGATAATCGGGATTAACCGTCAAGGCGGCTCCGGGCGGAAAATGCGGTGGACCGCCAACTGGAATCACCGCGAGAGTTCGGCCGGGATAATCCACTTCCAGCATCCTCACGATGCCGATGTCTTCGCCCATGTTGGCCCAGTAGTCTTTGGGCGCGTTCCGATAAAAGTGAGCGGCGCCGTATATGACCAGGGCCTTAGCGTGCTTCTGCAGAACCTGCTCTTTCAGAACACCGACGGCGGCATTTTCACGGCTGCGGTTGTCACCTGGACCGGGGTCGCCTCCAAGCACGCGGATGCGCGCGCCGGCGGGCAGCTTGGCATTCACGTCGCGCACAGCCGCGAAAAAAGCCGGATAGATTGGGTCGTCCCAAACTCCGTTAGCGGCCTGCGTGGTGGTCTTCCAAACCTGCGCCAATTGCGCCGCGGATGTATTCTCGCCACGAATGTATCGGTCAAGCGTCGCCTGCTCGGTGGTGCTGCCGAACTCTACTACGATGTAACGCACTTTTTTCGGGAAGTCGGGATGACGAACCAGGGCGATTCGCAGATCGGAATCCACTTGCCGGCGGTGCGCTTCGCCGAGCGCGACAATGTCGACCTCATCGAACGCGGAAATCAGGGCTCGGACAATTTCATCAATGCCCGCGGCTTCGGCAGGCAAGCGAACGCCCGGCGGTGCTGCCACGTGGGGAGGCTGAGATTTGATTACCGATTCGTTCGTGACGACAAGTAGCAGAGCCGCCAGCGCGAGAAATTTGGAGAACTTGGGAATCGTGAACATTTCAATAAAGCGAGTGGCCCAGCGATTTGTCCGGCGCCGTCGCGGGGGCGCCGTCAGATAGACAGTCCGACGTCGCCTTCCAGAACCTTCTGCTCGAGGCGCGGGCGCTCGCCCGGTTTCCACAGCTTGGCGACATGCGCAACGCGGTAGCGTATCGGCCCGCCATCCGGGCTCGCACTGCGCGTGATCGGTCGCGGGATGCAAACGAACTCCGTTCTCATCTCATCACGGGTTAGGCGCATCTTCACGTAGCCGTGGCCGCCCAAGTCGACGAACTCGAGGTGCGGCGCAAGCTGCGGGTTTGAGAGCGCGCGTGCGCGCTTGAGGTCAAAGCTCTTCGCATATTCGAGGCAAGAGCGGACACCATGCCGCAGCAGCATGTTGTTGGTCCATTCCGGCTTACCGCCGTCCGGCCGATCTGCGAGGAACAAGGCGCGCAAGGGGTGATCTTTGCGTAAACCATGCTCCAGGGCTTCCATTGTTCCTGCGCTTGATAACGACGCACCAACGAAGCTTAGTCCCACCGGTTCGAATTTTCTCGGCGGAAGGTAGGCCGCGGCATAGCCGGCCCAAAAACTGTGGCGATCCCCTGAGACGATCGCAAAGCCCGTGATCTTCGCGTCACGCACGAGGTCGTAGATCTCCCTGCGCTCGGCATAAGCCGCGCCGTAATCGTCGGTCCTGCCTATCCCGTACGTGTCCGCAGGCCAGGAGTTCTTGGTCATGCCGGAAGGAAGATTTTGCAGATCCACGCGGTGGTCCATAGCGCCGAGCGAATTGCCCCAAATCTTCCAGGTCGCCTTTGACTTACGCAGCTGGTCCTTGAACCACGCTTTTTGCTCGACGCCGAGAATGGTACGCGGCTGCGAATCCTTCCGTGGATTCGGAATGCGCGCATCGCGGAAGTGAAGTTCGGCCGGCGGCTTACCGCCGTCGAACGAGCGCCCCTCGTCGAGCGCGATCATCGCTTCCTCCGAGAAGTAGCCGCGGAACGACGGATCGTAGATCTTTCCGATATCTTCGCCGTTGCTCGGGTCGTCGCCGCAGAAACTGTGTTGGTCGGTTATGAGGAGGTCGAGATGCTTGCCGTAGCGGAACGCGCGGTATCCGATCAGGCTGCGGATCGCGGCCAGATTGTTCGGCTCTAGCCCGAGCCCGTGCTCGTCCCATTTCTCGATCTTGACGTTCTTAACCGCAACGGTTCCGAATTCGGTAAGCGAGCCGCTCGGCGGCGAAACGCGTGCCGGAATATATTCGAACCACGCCTGGTTGGCGGCGACCTTGATGGTCTGGCCGGGCTGCGGCGGGCCACCGGCCTGCTGAATGCTCTGCCGTCCCTGCCACGAGAATTCGTGATTGTCCCACATGCAGACGAAGGGCCAGCGCGCGCGGGCATCCTGCAGATCGGGATCAGCGAGATAGCCTTTGTAAACTACGCGATAGCCCTCAACAGTCAGAGGGAAATGGAAGTTGCTGGACTTGCCGCCGTCAGGGATGCGCCCGATATCGTAGATCGTGCGGTCATACCGCGTCTTCACCTCATCCGGATATTCAACCACCTCGTAGATGAAGTCGCCGAGGTGAAACACGAAATCGAGTTGGTCGCCCGGCGCGGCGCGTTCATCTTCAAAGATCATGCGGCGATAGGCGTTCAGTTTGCCTTCGTTGACGTCCTGGCAACTGACGAAGGCGAAGTTCACCGGTCGCGGATCGTTCACCAATGGAGCGGTGCGGGTGCGGCCGATGCGGCTGCCGTTTCCGTCCACGTCGGTGAATCGATACCAGTAGAGCCGCGCCGGCTTGAGGCCGGCGACGAGCACCCGGGCGGTCCAGTCGGATGCCGACGAGACCGGAGCGCGCGCGTGCGCCACCACTCGGCGGAACCCCTCGTCTTCGGCAACTTCGACCGTCAGTATCTGGCGCTCAGCTTTATCGCCCTTATCAAACGGCCTGCGCGTCCACAGAATTACACTGCCGGAGTCCGGGTCACCCGAAGCGACACCTTCGGGGTAGAGATCGCGCCGTTCGCGCCAGGGCGTGCGCGACGCTGTCGCTGCTCGCGACCAAGCGAGCGTCGCGCCAAAGGCAGAGGCGAGCTGGATGAATTTGCGGCGGCTAAGGGTCATGGCATGTCCTCATTAGATTTTTGACACGCGAGAAACGACAGTGAGCGTCATCCGTGACGTGACAATTTCATAGTAAGTTAAATAGAACCCGGTGCCGCGCAACGCTAAGGTTGAATGTGCCAGCGCCGGAAGCTTATCCGGATCACGCTTGACGCGAAAGTCGCTCGGGCTCGATCACGGTTGATGAGAAACTCGGCTCGCGAATTAACCCGCGGCGCTCCTACTTCCCCGAGTCCATGTGCCAACCCGGATTGACCCATTGACCGTTGCGCAGCACGAAAACCTCGGTGACGCGGCCGGTGTTCGTGGTGTGCTTGCCGCCGCCTTCCAGTTCGTACGAATAGGTTGAATAAATCACCGCGGTCATGCCGTAAACTTGAATCTCAGTTTTTGGGAATTCCAGCTTTACTAATTTGCCGCCGCTCCTGGCGAACTCGACCGAGCCGTCGAGAATCTGTTTCCGACCAGCCCAGTTGGGATCGCCGCCGGGATCGATGGCGATGGTTTCGTCGGGAATTAATTTTTCCAACGTCGCGCGATCGCCGGCGAAGTATGCCCGCCACACCGCCTCGCGTGCATCGAGCAGGCGCTTTCGCATCTGTTCGTTGGGCTGTCGCATGGTCGCCATCTGCGCTTCCACCGATTCAGCGTGCAAAGCCGTATCGCTACCGTTCTGAATCCACTTGCCGTCGTTCTTCGTGTAGAAGTCGCAGATGCGCAACGCCCTTTTTGCCGGACCCGCAGGCGTATTCGATTCCACGTCCGCCACAAAACAGACAAAGGCCGCGTCACCTTTGAAGATCATGTCGAACTCGCGAAACTTGTAACCCTTCATGCCGTAAGGGCTCTTCGGATCCTGGTTGTTGTAATCCATGTAGCGGTTCACGCCTTTGATCGCTTCGCGCGAGCCTTCCAAATAGCCAAGCCAATTATCCGCGTGTGTCGCTCTGAGCGCATCGTTGTCATGCTTGATGAAAGCATCGAAGATACTTTCGATGTGTGCTTTGATGGCGGCGCGATCGGCGGCGCGATCATCCTGGGCGAATGCGGACGAGGCGCACAGCAAAGTGCAAAGTGCGATGAGTAAGAGCAATAATCGATTCATGGCAGCGACCTCCGTGGATTGATGTTTCTACTACGGCAGTCGGGCGCGAAATGTTTGCGGTACATTTCTTATTGACACCGAGGCTTCAGCCCGGTGTACGGCCGTCACAAGTAATCGGAAACCGTTTGAAAGGGTTTCCATCTTACACCCACCCTCTCGCGCTGCGCTGACGCGGCGGCGTGAATGAAACCATTCCTCGACCGAAACGGTGCGCGAGTAAAGCGCAATTGACAACGTCCGAAGCACCTAATACCGTCTGTGAGCAGTCCGCTAAATGTGGAGTGCGCCGACTTGTCGGCGCTTTTGTTCGGGCGGAGAAAAGCGGTGACAAGTCAGCGGAACTCCAAAATTGTTTATGAGTTCACTTAATCAATTATTCGAAAACAACCGGGCGTGGTCCGCAGAAATGACGCGGCAGGATGCGGACTTCTTCAAACGGCTGTCGGCTCAACAGGCGCCGCGTTATCTGTGGATTGGATGTGCTGACAGCCGGGTGCCCGCGAATCAGATTGCCGGCATGTTGCCGGGGGACATGTTCGTGCACCGCAATGTCGCAAACGTCGTCGTGCACACGGATCTGAATTGTCTTTCGACGATCCAGTTTGCAGTCGACGTGTTGCAGATCCAGGACATCATCATCTGCGGCCATTACGGCTGTGGCGGAGTGCTGGCTGCGCTGCAGAACAAGAAGCTTGGCTTAATCGACAATTGGCTAAGACATGTGCAGGACGTGCTGAGCAAACATCGCGCGGAAATTAATTCCCTTCCCTCTGAAGACGAGCAACACAATCGCCTGTGCGAGCTGAACGTGATCGAGCAAGTCAATAACGTCAGTCAGACAACCGTCGTGCGAGACGCGTTCGCACGCAACCAACCGTTGTCAGTCCACGGATGGATCTACGGATTGAGCGACGGACTGCTGCGCGATCTTGAGGTGACGGTCAGCAGTTAGTGTCAGAAGCCCGACCGTCAGGGAGGGCAACCTACAACACATTTGGCCGCGGATTCACACGGACCGCGCTAATCAGCAAGCGACTTCCTAAATCTGTGTTCATCCGCGGCTATCCGCGGCTAATTTGTATTGCGAGTTGCCCTCCCTCACGGTCGGGCTTCTGACACTAACTGCTGACCGTCAGGGAGGGCAACCTACAACAACATTTGGCCGCGGATTCACGCGGACCGCGCTAATCAGCTAGCGACTTCCTAAATCTGCGTTCATCCGCGGCTATCCGCGGCTAATTTGTATTGCGAGTTGCCCTCCCTGACGGTCGGGCTTCTGACACTGGCTTACGGCCGTGTCGTCGCTGCTTTCGTACCGTTCGCCTTCAATCCGCGATTCGCCAGAATCTTCACTTCGACTCGCCGATTCTGCGCGCGACCAGAGGCCGTCGAATTATCGGCGACCGCGTCGGTCTTTCCATAGCCCATCGGCGTGACGAAGCGACGCGCGGGAATCTTGTGATTCACAGTCAGATATTCAACGACTGACTCGGCTCGTTCTCTGCTCAAACGCATGTTCTTATCGTAGCCGCCGGTCGAGTCGGTGTGCCCTGACACCTCGATCATGTAACCATTGGAAGCCAAAGCCCTGGTCGCAAATTCATCCAACTGGCGCTTGGCTTCGGGCAACAGCACCGCGCTGTTGACGCGAAACGTCACGGCAACAGATTCCTGGACGTCGTAGTCATCGAGTGCGGACACTCGCTCGTCAACGCGCGCAACTTCCTGGCGCGCTTCCTGCGCCACTGCATAGAGCTCGTCGATTTGGCCCGCAATTTTTTTCTGATTTTCTTCCAGCGGCGTCACGCGAGTGTCTGAAGTCACGGCCGCGCGCATGTCGGATTCTCTAAACCTGACTTTGTCAGCCACGAGTTCGCCCTGCTGATTGCCACGACCTTCGACCTCGACGATCAGGCCGCGCACCAGATCGGTCACCGGATATTTTTTGCCGCCGTGCAGAAAACCGCCGGTGGTCTTCACGCTGGTATCGTCCGTGATCCGAACCTGGTAATCGGTTCGCGAACGATCGCGAATGGTAAAGGTGTCGGCATTGCGATCGATTACCACGCCCTGGAATTTCATCTTTGAGCCACTGGGAATGGTGCGGTAACTGGGCGCCGGGTTTGGTTGATTGTTCGTGACCTGGGCGAGCGTGGCCGACCCTAAGAACATCAACAACACCCCGCAGAAAATGATCGCGAAAGCTTTCTTAAAATTCATACTATCTCCTTCAAATAGAAAAATCAGTGAACGCGTTGGCCGCATCCAGGAGAGTTCAGTTGTTGGTCAGGAAGAATACGGGGAAAGAGATCCGAGCGTAATGGATGTGCCTGGTGAAATCAACGCAGATGCAGGTTGCGGAAGATTATAGTTTTGTTGCGACGACAGGCCGGACAAATCCAAAATTCTTCCTCGATTGCGGACCCGATGGTATAGTAGCCGCCCCGTGAACGGCTTTACTTTCACCATCAGCGAGCGTTCGACCCGTTGACGCTCGCCCACCCTTTTGGCGAACCAAGGAGGATTCAATGAAGACCCAATCTCACAACCATTCCCAACGTCTACAGGCAAAATCAAATGACGCATCCGCACGCGCAACACGAACCCGGACCGCGACTGTGGTTCTTTTGGGCCTCGGCCTGCTGGCTCTCATCTTCATTGCGCCGTTATCGACGCGATCGTCGGCGGCGAAGCTTTCGACTGGTTCAATGCACCGGTTGACGGCACGATTACGATCAAATCCGGCAATTATCTTTTTCCGACCACGACGGAAACTGCGAAGTTCTCGAAACAGATTTTTAGTTCAGCCGACTGCACTACCGGCGGTGGCAGCATCGATAATGTGACTGGTGTCGATTCGACGACGGGCATTTCTTTTCCGCTGGGCTCAAGCAGCTCGGTCCTGCTCACCATTCCATCGTCCGGCCTTTATTTCGACCGGGTGTCTGAACAAAACGGACCTTTCGTGGGCGTTCAGGCGGTGGACAATCTGTACTCTTCTTCAATTATTTCCCAGAAGTCGAGTGATGGACACGTCTGCATTCAGGGCTTTGACGGACCTGGCGAACGCGAATACCACGCGCAGTTCTATGCCGGAATTCAGCTGTTCGATTCTTGTGGGACTGAAGTTTTTGCTTTCCGGCCAGGCGATACGATAACGATTAAGGTCACCGGCGGCTTGTTAGGTTCACCGAATCCATACCGCCTGCTGATTGCCGGCGGCAGTCCGAGTGAATGTACTTTCCTCGGATTCAACGTGGTGAATGTGACCAGCGATCCTTTCACTTACGATTTCACTTTGCCTGCTTCGGATGCGGAGATTTTGCCAGGCTGCAGCCCCGCAACAGCGTCGATTCTCGGCCAATGGCGGGCGGTCGCTAATGATCCTGGCTGCGGCTGCAATCGAAATGACTTGAAGTTTAATGTCGCCAATGATGCTCCATTGCCTTCGTGCAACACTTTGACCTGCCCAACTGATATGACGGTTTCAAACGACAGCAGTGATTGCGGCGCCTTGGTGACCTACACGACGCCAACGGCTTCTGGCCCGGCGACTGTCACTTGTGATCATCCAACCGGATCACATTTTCCAGTGGGCACTACTTTAGTCACCTGCTCGAGTTCAGATGGGCCAAGTTGTTCATTCAACGTAACCGTTAACGACGCCGAGAACCCCACCATAACCGCGCCCGCAGGATTTACTGTCAGCACCGACACCAATTCATGTTCGGCGACGGGTGTGACTCTGGGTTCCGCGACGACTCATGACAATTGCATGGTGTCGTCCGTGACGAACAATGCGCCGGCGAGTTTCCCGCTGGGCCCAACCACTGTTACCTGGACGGTGAACGACAATCATGGTCATTCAGCCACGGCGACGCAGGTGGTCACAGTTATCGATGATGTGCCTCCGACGCTCTCCGTCCCTGCTGATTCCAGTGCCCCGGCGAATGCAAGTTGCCAGGCCGTTATTCCCGATGTCGTCACCGGCAGCTCAGCGAGTGACAATTGCGGCGGCGCAACCATCACTCAGAGCCCGGCGGCAGGCACGATCGTCGGCGCCGGCACGCACCCAATCACGGTTACGGCAAAGGACGGCGCCGGTAATCAGACTAGCAAGGTCGTCAACTTTACAGTGATCGACAGCACGCCGCCTGTAATCACTTTGAATGCCAACGCGATCAACCTTTGGTCGCCGAATCATCAATACGAAACTGTGACGGTCGCAGATTTAGTAAGCAGTGTCAGTGACAACTGCGATGCGAGCGTTTCAGTCGCGAGCGTTTACGTTACCCGGGTGACAAGCGATGAGCTTGAAAATGGCAAAGGTGACGGAAATACATTAAACGACATCGTCATCGGGCCCGATTGCCATTCCGTGCAACTTCGCGCGGAACGCAACGGCAATCTGAACGGACGTGTTTACACGATCATGCTCAAACTGAGCGACGCATCGGGTAACGTCACGACCGCGGCCGCCAAGGTTTATGTGCCGAAGAGTCAAAACGGGAGTTCGGCAATCGACGACGGTCCGCAGTACGTCGTTAACGCTTGTCCTTAACCCTGTCGGCAGAATGTAGACAGGAAAAAGCGGCTTCAATCTTTCGATTGAAGCCGCTTTTCTTTAGCGCTAGTTGCCGGCAGGATTACATACCCATGCCGCCGCCCATGCCGCCCATGCCGCCCGGCATCGGAGCTTTGTCCTCTTCAGGAATCTCCGAAACCATGGCTTCAGTGCTGGAAAGCTTTCCAGCACAGTGGGATCCGAAGCTTGGAATTCACGTGACT
>JADMIO011319537.1_pt1 | contig 42317 bp, 31 predicted proteins | sample 8958161 | NCBI WGS metagenome assembly JADMIO01 (sample SAMN16585339, study PRJNA669376) | soil metagenome | isolation source: Crop rotation soil | place: USA: Cullars Rotation, Alabama | collected 2011 | reverse complement strand
AATCATCAGGGCAAAAAACCCTGGGCTGACCAAAAATCACTCATAAATCTCCTTTGAAGTACCAAAAAACCCCAAAAAACCACTGGTAAAGGCATAAATCTAGCATGAGCCGTGTTTTGAAAACGTTGTTTTGGTTGGTTCAATGTTTTAGTACTTGTGTTAGGAGTTTTTGTTGTTTTTGGTCGCCCCTCTTGGTTTATTTGAGTCGATTAGCTAATGGTCAAAAAACCCCAAAAAAGAACTGGGTTTGGTCAAAAACCCTCTTTTCCGAAAACTTTGACAACACTCTATTCGCGAGTGCTGCACAGAAAACGTAAACACATTCTAATCGGTATGTTGAAAGTAAAAACGTGTCGAATAGGAGAACATTGATCGATCAGAAAAAAATCAGTGCCAGAATTATTGATGACGACATATCATTCAGGCACCTGCTTTGCAGAAAATAAACATCAGAAGAAACGAGAAATGAGATGTTGTCCACACACCGTTGGCCACGGAATCCAATGCTTTTTTTCTTATGTCGTACTATAAAAGTCTTTTTCGATCGAAATGGAATGACTTGGACTATGGATTTCATCTTCAAACGTTAGAGAAGATTATACAGGCAACGTAGAATGAATTGTCTAATGACTTCCTAAGACATTATTGCTTGTCTGCAAAGAACAAGTTCTCTCACGAACAGAAAAGATGTGTTGAAACTTATATCTGATCGGCTGTGAACGTCTCAATTGTTGCACAATTTTCTGTTTGGTAATGGAATCTTGAGAAAAAAATGCAAGTGCAGTGTGATCATTTTATTTTTCTCCTAACTTGTACCAGAGACCGAAACGAATAGAAAAATCTTAAATGGAATTCGATTCAATTCGACTGACTCTATATTCGACTCGATTTGATTCGACCTACTTTTTCAAAATCTCAATTCGATCCGATTCGATTCGACTGACTCCATATTTGATTCGATTCGATTCGATTCGACTCAGACTGAGCAAAAGAGAACTCCCCGTTATCCCCAGCGATACATATTTCGCTCACACAAGAAAGTTCTCCTGCTTTTTTTGGGTGCATCCCACTGATGTATGTTGGAGAAATATGATAAGATTTGAAAAGAACCGTTTGAGTGAATGATACTTCGAAATCCTGGAGCATCGTTTTTGCAATATTCGCTCAAGACACTTTTTTCTAATTTTCTCATTTACCTGATTTTTTTTGTATTTCTCTAGAGTTGTGCATAATATTTTGCTAGAGAGTACAGCTCAAACTCTAAGAGATATACGAGCGAATTTTATACGAAATGAAAGGCCGTCGAAAACGGGATTACGGAGCATGAGTGGTGTTTTATAGCATGATAATAGCCTATAAAATTCGATGAAAAACAATTACAGTGCACAAATTACCCGTCTGGAAATTTAATCAATCAATATCGCGAGATCAACGATTTTTTTTGATTAAATACGAAGAAAATTGCAGAAAATTAATTATTTTCAATTAAAGACTGTTTTTCCATCGATGATAATCGATTTTTTGACTGAAATCAATGAAAATCAATGATTCTTCATTGATTATCATCAATTTTCATCATTGCCTATTGATTCTTTTAATGTTTTCTGAAAACTAATTAAAATCGATGAAATTTTAATCGAATCTCATCGATTGTTGTCATTTATTTTTCCATTGATTTTAATCCAAAAATGTTTTAATCGATGAAAATCAATTGTATGATCGAACATTGATGAAAACCGATTACTTTCTCATTGATTATTATTGATTCCCAAACACAAATCAATTTTAATTGAGACAAAGAAATACCCATAAATTATAATCGATGAATTGCATCGTATTCCATAGAAAGATGTCTTTTATGTGCTGTGCTGTAATGTAGGAAAACGAAAAAATGTACATCCGCCGATGTGATCATCGTAATAAGCGCATTTCTCGACGAAATCTTGAAGTTCGATGAAACACGTGGTCCAATCTGAAGTTGATCCACTAAGTATCTTCTCATAAGTAAAAATGTTTTGTTCATCGACTTTTGCGCTGAACAATGTGAAACGTGAGAGATATGAGATAAGTAAAACTGGTGCTTGTCCATCAATTGTGAAGATCGAGCGAATGCGTCCAAATTTCTCGGTATTGTTCATACGAAAGACAATGTTCGAATCGTCCGCGGTTTTCTTCGCATGAAAAGTGTGAGTACTTAATCGTAGGTTACCAATATGCACAGTACGATAGTACTTGATTTGAGAATGAGGAAAGGCCAGTTTCACCTGAAATTCTTGTCGATTAGAAACATGTCGAAGCCGAATATTGTTGCAATTTGTCGTTAATTGGTATAGCCGTTGATGGTGTAGCATGCGTCTTTTGTGCTAATGCCATACCTATTTGATATCAGATGCAGTCGAAGATCCAATCATTCATTTACTCACCATCTGCTATCATTTTTCGTTCGTTTTTCTGGCGTGACCACTGTGTGGTCCTGCTTCGTAGATTCATTTTCTCGAAGGAAAAAATTGTAACGAATTGTTGTTTGCGTACACGACTATATCGTGTGAATAGCCCCGCCTGTTGCTTATTCTTCTTTCGTTTCTTTTTTTCTCGTGTTGTGTTCTTGTTCTCTCTCTCTCTTATTGAGTCACATGTCCATATACATTTGTTCACGATGGATAGTTCGCGTATACCATCGTTTACATTCAATGACATCACTCATCGTGTTATCTAATCACGCTCTCTTTTGCGCTTTCGTGTTTTCTCATCATTCTGCTGACTACTTTGCTCTGTTAACATACCTGAGCTGACTATATTGAAAAGAAGTCTGACACATACACATAAGTACAGAAAGAGAGCGAAACAAATGATCTACTATTCAAATAGAAAACAAAGAAAAACAATTCAGTTTGACTATTTTGAGAGAATACATATGAAGTAGTTAGTGTCATGTCTGCCGACGTAATGTGGCTTGTACGATTCAAAACAAGTAATTCCTTGACTATTGAAGTCAACAATTGCTGGAAATGCTGCCACGACGACCATCGTGTTCCGTATGAGTTGAACTTTTTTTCGAATACGTGTTCGACACAAAAATATTACCCATACATGCGTTCAACATTCAATCTGTAAATCGTTTCGATTCAATTGGGTGAACCAGTCGAGCATAGTCTGCAAACAGATCGAGAAAAGTTGAGAAAAAAAACAAGACAGAACTGTACCTCGCACAGCAGCAACAACCTTTGGATCGCAATCGGCAAACACAAAATTAGTTGGCAACGGTTTTGGATACTTATGTGCAATTATATGACGCACAGTTCATTTGGAGGTGCCGGATGGTCAGTGTTCTGCGGCACCCACATGCAGAGCGATGCTCATTGGTCAGTGTTCCGTGGAAACAGTATTAGATATGGAAAAAAAACTAGCAGATATGAAAGGTACGAGCATCCTACAGACATCCTAGGCTTTCCCCACTTCCCAGACATCCTAGATTTCCCAGACTGCTCTCAGTTTCTTTCGCGTTTTTCGTGTCTGACGGTGTTTTGGATTCCCAGACTTCCCATTGACTTCCCAATTTCTGGGAATTCGTCCAGTGCTGGGCAATACCATTCTAATCCGAAAGCTTCGGTTTAATCGTATTGTCGTATATCCGATCAGACTTTCCTTGATCACACCATATTGCCCTTAATCTTTTCGTTCATTGATTGCTTAAATCTACGGATAGATACTGGTAAGTGCATGAGACACGAGTTCATGACACTTTTCAATGATATTATCATTCGATCTTGCCTGGTGCATATTCTAGGGAACTTTCAGTAGATAGGTAGATAAATCGAAGCAAATCATCCTCGAACCGACTCAAACACAGATCACGCTTATACTAACCAATGTTCATCAGAAAAATGGGTAAAATCAAAGAAATGGAAATGAGACGTCAATTTCTAATGCAGTCTTTTTTTGAATTAAGTTTTCAAGCAAGAGTTGCCATTTCTTCTTTGGAATGCAATTTAACAATAGGAAATCAAAAGTCTGATCGAATGTCGAACATTACAACAAGTGAATATTAGCAACAGACACAAGCAATTTTGACTTGGCATAACGGAGGAAAAAGCGCTACTTGAACGACTTTGAAACCCGGTGCATAGTCTCGGGCGTCACGATTTCGAGAAAGGATCTTTCTCTTCTCAATCTAGGTCAAGACGAAGACTTCTATTTTCACCATCTGTACATTGAACGAATCAATTCGAGTGCGCGAATAAGACAACATTTGAAAGTTATTGATTAATAGTCGACTGAATCAGGAAAAAAAATTCTCAGTCGTAGTTCATTGGCATCCTACGACGGACAACTGAACCAGAATTAGGAGCATTACCTGATTGCTCGAGAACATTGACACGGTGGTGTCTTCTTCAGCACAATGCTTCCCATGTTTGTCATTGATTTCTCACGTCAAAGATCAATGAATTGATGCAAGACGAACGAAAGCATATTCTCACCAATTGAGCTTTATGCAATAATGAGAGGCTTGTCGACTCATCGACATCTGGAGATAGTGCATTGTTGACCAGGTAAGTTGACAATCATACAATTTCTTAACTCAAATAAAAGCTCAGACAGATTGTTATGTCACATCGTCAGAGGAGTGTTGCCATTTCTTGAGACTGTCTCGATGCGGTAAGGATTTCGAACAAGACATTTTTAACGATCATGATGAACTTTGAGAGGAAAAAGCTTATCACCGCAGCTCCTCATTGACCCAAATGTGAACACTGATCTTCTACATTCAATGTAACAGATGTTATAGTTTAAGTATAATGTTGGCCTTTAGTAAACAAATTGTTTGTGCACCATACTTCATTGAAGCAAGGATCTTCAATAGAAGTTATTCTGAAGAAAGAAAAGTCAGATGCATTCTCTCATATAAGTCTTGTGTAATTTGGCTTCTGTCCAGATCGTCAAATGCTATTCGACGTAGTATGCGCTCTCGATTGTGTCAAAGGATGCGATCATGTCAATGGAACAATTCTCGTTCAATGATCATTCTCAATTTTTTTCATTGACCTGGCTCAATCCAGAGATGTTAGTTACGGACAATTTCGAGTCATTTAGGTTTCTCATTAGGTGTGGTAATAGGTATTGATTTGATTGCAATTTGAACATTTTCCATCAACAATTTCGGCGCAGATTTCTCTGAGACTTTTTCTCATGCGAAACAATCTGCGAATTGTCCTAGTATTTGGTCGAACTAAGTTCGAAAACACCTGAGACTTCTTATGAAGAATTCCGTTATGGAATCCAATCAATAGCCACTCGTAGGATGAATTCAATCCGAGATGATAGATGTGCATATGAGAAAGCTGCTCGGGGACTATGCCATGTCCATTAACGTTAGAGAAAGAGAAATATCTCGGACCCGTCTACTATGCTTCGCATGAGAATATATTTGAAAAGATTTCTTTTTTCTCAGTTGACTGCGGTGATACAATCAATAGTTGCAATTTGGATGACAAGGTTAAGAATAGCAGCATAGAACGAAATGAAGATCACCGGGAAAAGTAGTGCCCGTATAAGAAATGCATCCCACAAGTGCCCGAGATGGCGTATACTTGCATGACCAATTTGTACGCTGATTATATAATCGAATAGCACGAAAGTTTTTCCTTTCACGGACAAATCTGGAGGCAACAGAACTAGGAGCATTACGTTGAACATGAAAAAATCGGCCAAATCAATGGCTTCGTTATTGCCATCAATGTCCATTTGAGCGTCGTCTGGATCATGCGTCTTGGAAATGCCAGATGGAAGTGGCGGATTCTCAATCAAAGAACAATCAGCTACCATCGGCAATATCACACTACGCGAACAATCAGATGAGTAAAGACATGCCACGTTATGGAGAATTAATAAAACAGGATTATTGCCAACTCTTTAAAATCAATCATTTCATCTTTGCTGTAATCAATGTCACTTTGAAAGTATTTCAATTGGAAATAAAACCACGGTCATCATGTTCAAAATGCTCTTTGTCTCGGACAATCTAGCAAGCTGAAAATTCCAGAAATGCTCTACCGATAGTCCCTAGAAATCTATCTTCATTATTGCTGTTTTGCGACAACTATTAGATTGACTGCTCGATGGTGATTTATAGGCTCTTCAATAACATGCTAGCATCTTGTTTGCACAAATTCAACCACTCAAAAACTACGAGGAAACCGTGTGGCAACGCTCTAGTTCACGTACTGGTATATAGTTATATCGCAAATACTATGTGTTTTCGCCAGTATTTCGGTACTGTAGAAGTCATTTTGAATCCAGTATTGGCCAACATTACTGAACTCAATATGTAACAATCCTGTCACATTTATCTGTCAGCTTTTTTACACTACGGATGTCAGTTTTATAAACATCCTGATGCCAGTCCTTGTAAATACTGATACGTTTCGTTCTGGCTAGTGTTGCCCTAGTGACGTAATAGTGTGTAGCATTTCTTCTTAGTTTTAATTTCTAAGTTCTAACACTAAATTCCGATCCATATCTGAACATTTCAAGATAGAGATCTTAGTAGATATCTATCGAATCGAAGAAAGATGATAATTATGTCCACACTCGCATTGCAAAACACGGCGATGAATGACAGTACTGGACTATTGCTGTACGAACTTTTTCAGTAGTTCGATACTGGCAATTGACTTACTACTCTCGATGCAAGATTACTGAAACAGTACTAAATCAGTATGTTTACTAGGGATGGTTCTACTTCTTCGAAAGATTTCTTTTTCGACTATCAAAATCGGAATTGAAAAAATTTGATTGAAAATTCGATTTTGTTAAGGCAATCAAACTTGCAAATTTGCGACCAATCGGTCTTGTTCCATTTCCAGAAGAATTTCGTTTAAGGAAGACCATGTACAGATCTACGTCGCTTTTTGAGAAATGTTTTCCTTTCTTTTATTCATCAAGAACTCTCAAACTATATTCGACATTCCAGATAAAATCTTTTCAAAATGAACAAATCACCGATCGGCAAAAATGAACAGACTACGATGGGACTAATCGACCGACCCTCAGCTTTCAACTATTTTTTAGAAGAATATATCTTCCGTGTCTTCTATTGTCCACAACCATAGTATGCCAAAGCGGAGCCAAATGGATAGATGGTGCAAGCAGAATTCGTGCAGAGAAAAGCCATAGACGCCAGTAATAGACAAGAGAATTCTTGATGACGTGTTAGCGAAAACCATGGAAGTTGCTGCAGTTGCCATTTCCACATAAGACACACGCACTGGCAGACAAGCAGATAGATGGTCACTACGTCCATTTGACGGCACAGAGCACTACCATCACAGTACCGAGCCCCAAACCAAACAGTGACGATCGTGAACAGCACAGGAGCAATATATCTTACTGCTTGAAGACCGTAGAACAAGAGTGTTAGCATTATCAAAGACGCAATTACTCTCGTTTTGATAATGTGTGTGTTAGTGATGAAATAATCACACTTCTGGTTATCTAGACAGATGATAGAAAGATGAGAAAGTTGATATTTTTGAACAATGCATACCTTGCCAGTCGTAGAGAAAAAAAACATGTCACAGATCTTATGATGACAGAAAGACCTTCACTTATTTTATCCCGAAATAAGAATCGATTCCTATTCGATCTGACGCTTTGGAGCATCGCACACATACTGCGGGGGCCGGACAGAACGCAAGAGAGGAGAACGTCACTAGCTATCAATGAACTATCTCGTATTTTGATAGACTTCATATCTATGAGTGTAGTTAAGAATATTATCGAGATGTGATACAAATTGAAGCAACATGATAGGAACTAAATAATATTTCAGCTAACTCTTCTTTCTGAAAAAGTCGCCTTATCTCGAAAGGCATGTTTAAGTGGCTCTAATCTGTTCCTTCGTTGCGATACTTTCTAGATTCGAAGTTTTGTGCTGTAGCTACCAATCATGATTGAATTTTGTTCGACCAAAATAATCAGAAAACGTCAGTGACGCAGGCAAGAAAGCATGTCTTCGCTTGAGCTCTCGTCAACGATGATTGTGTCATCTATGATGATGATTAGCTAGGACTACTCTACACTCTTATCGGTCTTTATTTCCAGTCACGAACAGATCCATAGTGGAAAGTACTAATCTGATACAGAAGAGAATATTCTAGCAGATAATAGACCTCACTATACCTGAAGCGTTCTAAGCTCACGACGAATGAATACAAACAATTTCCCTATTCCAAGAAGAGACAGAACAAAAAATCTCTGTATGAATATAAAAAGATTCTCACTACCAATTCTTTGTAACTAGTGTCCTGCGGGATCGGGACTCAAAATGAGAAATTTTCGGGATCCGGATTGGAGTCGGGGTTATTGTTCAAAAACGGGATCGAGATCGAGATTGAACATCTGTACATCAAATTCCGATTGAATTGTTTTCATCAATATACCCAAATGTTTTTGTTTTAATACAAAAATAAGAAAGATTTTGTTTCCCAACCTAATTATGGAAATACTTCTCAAAGAATTCTATTATGTATTTCAGAAATCATTTCCAAAATTTTGATGGCGTGAATGTCTTCTTCAGTTTGCTCAGGACAAATAATAAGCCTCTCTTTTGAAAACTATTCCAACTTCTTTTCGAACATTTTTCCATGTGTGATGTTTATTAAACAGCTCAAAGTTTTTCATTTGTTCACCGCAATATGTATAGAGAGTAAAAGATAGTCATTGATGCAATAGAAGATCTACAGGAGCAAATAAGCAGACAAGGACAACACCTTTTCAACTCTGCTTATCGTTCGCACAGTTCAAGAATCAACCAGCTAGTTTTCATTAGTCTCAGTAACTATATAATCAACTGAAAGATACTACGTCTTTTCAAAAAAATCCGGAATTGAGCGGGATCGGGCGAGGGACCGAAAAAGACAGTCCTGCAGGACACTATCTGTAACACACTTTTACTTAAATAATGCGCTCTTATATGTATTGATGCCTACAAAATTGAGATTTTGTGTGATGAGAGAATGACCGAATTAGGACTGTCAACTCATAACCTATACGGCGGTGAAAAATATCAAGTCAACACCACCAAGGTATCAGTTTTTTCGAATAAAGCTAGGGGTGAAGTTATGTCGACAAAATCTGAATTCGTATGAATAACATGGAAAGCTCATTTATTTAAAGTGACAGAAGCGAATAGAATTCGTTTTTATTTGACCGTCGGAGGCAGGTATGTTCCTACCGTATATCCTCACATTTGAACATCATGTTCAGAGAATAAATGAAAATCTTTTCCAAATCCGTAGGAAATCAATAATCAACCTGAGAAGTGATCAAAACATCAAATTCGCGGATAGGACACGAGGATACAAAGTCACCTGTAAACAGTTTTGCTCTCTCTTGAAGTTTCTGTCAGAAAACGATGAGCTTTTCTATTTATTCACAGTGAGATCTCGTGTTCGTGACCATGTGCTTGATGTTTTCCATAATCGTTGTCAACGTAGTCGAGTTCGACAAGCAAAGCACCGGAAAATTTTGCAGACTTCATGCGACAAGATTTTTTCTTTTTTCCTTCCGAAAAAGTCGACAAATGCCGTTGTGAGTCTGCAAAAGATTCTCGCTATACGAATTGTTTCTAGTTCTATCTGAAACTTCGAGAGCTTCTCAAAGGTAAACATTTTGCATGAGAATTGAATAGAAACATGACATTTTTGTGCATCGCAGCCTATGGAAAAAATGAACACTACCCATGTCACGAAAATCGCCAAAAATCGGCGATTAATCGCGATTAGTCGAAACAATAATCGCGCGCTAAATCGCGATTTATCCCCTGTTTTTGCGATTTTTCGCGGTTAATCGCCAAGAGTGCCGCGATTTTCTTGGCTTGAGAAGCTGTTTTCTTTCTTCCTTCAATAATTCTCGTGCATCTCGGCCTAGAAGAAGGACTACCAATCGAAATGACTCGATATGTACGATGACGAATGTATGCCGCCCTTGGTGAAATGACTCGTTTTAAGAAAACGCGATCCGAATGAATGATCAATCATCTAGTTGGACTAGGTTCACATAGATCTTTGGCGCATCTTATACGACCGATTCATCGAACACCGAAATGAAATTTGTGTGGAATGACGTGTATCCCGTTCATGGAAAAATCACAGTATGCTAACCTATGCTCAGAGGATCATTATTCAAATCTTTATTAAGAAAATAGCACGTTCAAAGATAATGGACACCTATCCGACGTCGCAAGTCATCAGCGCGTAAACATTAGCTGAACGGCAATGGCTCGCGTGTGTTCGACTATCCACGAATCTTTGTCGAATCTTAAGGCATCGCTTTGCCGATGGCATGAACGGCATTCGTGCGCTCGCCAATATCGCCTTTTCTTCGCACTTTGATATTTCAGCCGATGGATACACAGGAAATCGAGCGTGTCATACGAATTCACTAGCCGATAAAACAGCTGGAGAGTATTATCATCGATACGCTGCATCCGGAACATATTCTACGAGTTATTTCTCTACAAATTTCATATGCATGATAAGAAACGGACTCAATTCATTAAAGAAATGACATTTTCTTACACTTGAACGCATTGGCAATGAAAATTCACATGAGAGCATCCACAACGATACAGTACATTGAAACAGCGATCACGGGTACAGGCAGACCGGGCATACAGCACACACTCCAGAAGTGTCCAAGAGCAACTGTGATTATCTGACCGAGTTGTACGAGGACGATGGACCCAAGAGCCACGCATAGTTTTATAGTCATCGACGAAAATGCTCGCTGTGTAAATAAGACCAGCAGATTGAAGGCGAGAAAATCTGTAAGACCAAGACATCGCATCGGTGTGCTCGCGCTTGTCGTTGTATCATCAATGCCATGTGGATAGTAGTAACCACGTGGAAACTTTAGACGATTGGATCCCGGTAACTCTTTGAACATTCGCAGCTTCGATCTGTGTGCGCGGCCACGTGGATGCAGACATGAGAAACTATATAATGAGAGAACACTACTATTTAGAGATTGTGGATAGTTGAGCTCCAGATCAACGAGATCTCTCTTCGTCAGAATCCGAAGGACAAGACACATGGCTATTCCACAGACCGTCGTAAGTAAACCTCGGTCAAAAACCTGAATAACAAATATCGAACACTCGACTTTTTCTAGAATTCATCTGTTCTTTAATCTTAGTTTTCGCCTTTCGAGTCGACTATTTCATCGCTATCAGAAGTGGTATTAATATCAGTAGAAGTGACGGATGAGACCGTCTTCACACAGTGCTTCATGTGCCCAATACAAAGAATCCTACAGATCTTTGTTACAGTACGGGAAAGCCATCGAAAGCTCCACGAGTCGCCAACTCATTTCGAATTAACCCTTGAAATCCTTTTACTTGACTTTCACAAGGCAATCGTCGGATATTTTCGCCGTTGGATACCTACTGAGGGTCAATTACATCGCTTAAATTCAGTGACTCTTCCAGTTTACAAGAAAAAAAATGTGCAAGTGCAGATGTATCCGTATGAAATTGGACCGCCTCGTCACTTACATGTCTACAATCGAGCAGAGCCAAAAAAGGCCGAAATTGAATTCCGTGGGGGCGACACGAAAGACAATATCGTAAAGAACGAACGAGGAGAAGGCCACAAGCATACACACCGATGCTTGTTGAAAAATGTGAAATGGCGACGAAAGTTCATGCCATCCCCATTCACAAGCTATGGACATGAATTGCCAGACAAGAAAATAAACAGTCAACACATCCACTTGATACCATAGATAGAAATCGTCACAGTAGCGAGCCAGGCACCAGACACCCAACATTGTCAACATGACATAGCAAACTCGATAAGTCGTTCGTCGGCTATAGCCGAATAACAGTACGAAGATTAAACACATAAGCATTGCCAGAAAAATCCCCCGGTCTCTTTCTTCATCGGTCACAATGTATCTGCATGCTGTTCCATCTGAAACGTCAGTGATATACAGATGATAGAATGAGTCTTTGATATATACATACGGAACAGCGCGTCGAAATAACAGCGTGTGGTCTGAGAAGCAACACTCACAAAGTCGGCAACGAAGTGTTGAATGATTGATCTACTTGCTCTTACTGGTCCCACAACGCAGTGAAGTGCAAACGTCATAAGCATACTAGCGGTGGTGGCCACTACCATGTGCAAAATATCGTTCATCATTCGCATGCGGCAACGCGCACTTATTTTGGATACTAGCGCGTGTTTTTTGACACAAGTGACTATGAGGACGTGTTCAATTGTTTCATGCAAAGGAGGTCAAGCGGTCAAGCTACACAACAGGAAAATTGTCAACCAATGGAAGCCAATGCGCGACAATGCAATCGATATGCATGCATAGCGACATCAAGGCAACACATCCAACTTTAAATGAAATTCTGGGCATTCAATAGTCCAAGAAAGACTCAACATGCTTTCAAATCTTTGCAACAAATGTACACCTGTGGTCGCATTTGAATCGTATGAGTTCAAGGATTGCTCAAAGAAGAAGAACCATCAAATTAAAGACACTTTTTTAGTTCGATGAAACCCAAAATTATCGAGTGAAACTTTCACAAAAAAAATGGAGCTCATTTTCTTGATTCGAAATACATTCGAATTGATCTCAGCCGCTGAAGCACTCCATTGATATTTGTAAAACTAGCGCCACCTAGAGCGCATTTATCTTTTCGCGTATTAGTCGGTAGTCACACAATGACGTTTCATTGATTTAAAGGGTCCTTGTGCAGTTTGATCACACCCTCACACATCACACACTAATTGGCACACACAACTACACAACTTGCATGATGGTGAGAGTGAGGGTGTGATCAAACTGCACAAGTACCCGTCTCGTATACGGCGTCAACATCGTCATCACGACACCGTTGTACTGGAAGTAGTCGTGGACACAATTAGCATTCTGTATCTCGAGGTCTATTCTAGTGTTCGAATATCTTTCGGAAAAGTACTCTTATGCTCAATTAGGTACAAAGGATCAGGCATATCTAGGCATGGCTCCATATAGATTTGAACATTGTTTACCTCTTGCAAAATCCGACTCATATTCTAAATCCAATTGATTCTTTTAATGAGTCGGGGTGAATTGATAATCATTCAACAAATGATGCAGCACAGATTCTCGCACACTCTCATCGACCGATTTTTATTCATTGAAGGAGAACGATGAGTCACGCATGATAGATTTTCACTTGAGTCGATCGATCAGTCGGTCAGAAACAAGAGAATAGTTCTTCTCTCGCCATTATTCAACACAGATAACTTTGCCCTCGATTCTATACCTTATCTTCTTCAGATGATCGAATCTGCAGGTTCATTCCATCGGTGATCGACTCGTGATGAACATTGTCACTGAGGATCAGTCCTCAGTTCACGTTCGTGCAAAGGAGAATGCTATCGATCAAAGTATCGTATTAGAGACATTCACATTCGATTGTGGGTTGAGACGACATACCACCTATGTTTCATGGCGCACTGTGCACCATTGTCGTAAGTTCTCTTTACAGACGACTGGTAGCGAGTTGATGATGTCATAACAATCGCTTTTGCCTTCGTTTAATGGCAAGTGACGTTTGGAAGCTAATATTTTGCTCCTCATCCGCTGCCTCGCGTGCGATTTTGTGTTTAGCTGATTTGATATAAGTCCAAACTTTGCTGGCATGGTTTTGATGATAAGCGAAAAGCAACACTGCGGTACAAAACATTTCTATTATTGCTCGGTAATCGACTTTCAGAGTGTCATTCATTCGTCATTCTAAGTCCATGCTGATGCTTACTGTCTGCATCAACTGCCAGATGCACATACATAGACATATCTACTCTACATACAACAGTGCAGAAGTAAAGGATTGTTTTCACAACACCTCAGATCATCCATGAATGCAGAAACACCGATCACTCGACTTTGAATAGTTGCTGTCTACATGAACAATGGAAGAACATTGCGGCAGGTGATCTGTCCGCTATCCCCACACGAGGTCATTGTAATGTGTCAACCATAGAAGCCTAGAAACATTCACGAAAACCACGGTAGTGTGCAACGTTCTCGCTACATTGTTCGACATCAGACACAACAGCACCGTCGCATGGTTTCAAATATCATCCGAGTTTGATTCGGGTGTATCAAACAATATGCAATAGGTCGTTGGTCAAAGTCACTAATCCTCATTAATGTGAAGCCTTACCAGAAAGTCTGATCGACAATTTCAACGCGTTCTCGTTGTGTTTGAAATATCGACTCGTGTTGATGCTCCGGGCGCAAACAATCTCGACATTGACGAGTAGTATCAACATTCACACCTTCAATTGATCGAAAGTCGTCGAAGATGTGGCCGATCTCAGACATCCGACAGGCTTCACTTCATCTTAGAGCAAATTTTGACTTCATTTGTTCTTTACACAAGACGAAGTTCTTGAAATGGATGACTCTTACAAAACTAGATTCTATTTTGTACTATCATTAGCGAGAAAAAAACAAGGATGTCAAATTTGATGTTTGTAGAATAATCTGATGCGAAGATCATACTCGTAGTCTGAATATTTTCCTTCGAATATGGAGATCAATCATACGGTTTTTCACCCTACTGAAATGAAGTACAAACGAGAAAAAGACCGCAACACGATCAATTGCTCAATCTCATGACCAGACTTGATTCAAATTGGCGCATGAGATGGATCTCTTATACAAAAAAATCAATTATGATATTGACTAATATTATATGTTTATTGAACAAGAGATTGCTATATCCCTGATAGAGCGAGAGCGAGAACGAGATAGACTATGAACGAGAGAAAGTCAACAAACGAAAGACAGAGAGAACATGAGAACATGGACGAGAGAAAAAAAAGCGAGAATATTAACAAACGAACGAGAGAACATGAACCAGAGAAGTCGTCGATCGTCGAACGCTACTCACGCCGCGGGGGCATCTAAAAAAACCAGAGAATTTCATATGGAATTCAAATAACAAACTATTGACCTCGAATTCTTCAACAGGATGCTCTCGCAACCAATTGTGAGCTCGACGATCTGATGCACACCACATGAAGATTGCCATTCCGAATAAGACGAAGCACATTATCACCGTTGGAATAATTGCATTTCCATGATCAGTCGGACTCGACATCCAAACTTTTGCAATTGTTTCGTTCGCCAAAATTGTTTCGTTCGCCAAAAATGAAACAAATTTGGCCGTTGAATTCATTTTAATCCACAAAGTAAATAGCAAACAGTGACAAGATCACTAGATGATGCAATCGCAGACGAGGGTATGTGTGTATCTCTATGCACGCCCACTCTTCATGACGCAGGGAACGAATATACGCGCGAACAGATAGAACGTATAGAAGAAAGAGAGTGAAAGAAATCAGAATGAGCGAATGTTCTCGCTTCACATACACAAAGGACGCGATGGTGTTTCACTGGTGATATCGAATCATCACTTCTACACAGACGAGAAAGAAGGAGAAGGAGAACACCCGTTGCTATTGGGTGTGACGACACGAATGGAGAATTTATTTAGAAACAAAAGCAAATCGTAGAGTATAGTGGGGCTATTGCAATAACAGTTAGAAATGAGGAAACAACGTGTTTAAACATGTTGCACGACCAAACTCGTCATTTCAGAAATCTTGATTGTGCAAATATTTCCTAAATTATACGAATTAATTAGAATATATTTCATCAATTGCCGAATGTACAAATCGCGATCCGAAGTTGTATTTGTAATCGGATGGTAGATAAATAATAGGTGTTAGATTTTAGCTCGCTTGCAATCGAGTCTTCTCTTCTACATCAACTAATTTACATAGGTACGATCGAGAATATCATCGAGCGAATGTAGCCATTGAGTTATCAATGGTATAACGGAGTGATGTTTGAATGTTGCTGTGTGATTGAACATACTCACGATCGGTTCGAACGAGAAGAGATAGTGTTTTTCAGTGATTCTTCATAGGTCAAGGTCTATTGCTCATGAGGCAAATCGTGTAGGAAAAAATCGGTACCATAGAAGAGAAAGGTGATGAAATCTGGATTTGTTCGATATTTTCGTATATTGAGTATAAATTATGTGTACGGTTGGTAGGGCTGTGCAAACTGAACCAGAGCTGATGCGTTGACGTTGTAAAAACTCAACGACAACGTCAACGCAAATTGCGTTGAATTGAATTCAACGAACAACGCACTCTATTTCGTGTCCAGATCTCGTCAGTTCTATGCAGTTTTGACGGCACTTTCTCGTTGATCATATTTCCTCTTTTCTCTGCACCCTCCAGTACGGGTTTTGAAGGTCGAAATCTTCTTCTTCGATTTTGGACTGAAATGAAAAACCCTGAAAGTGAAGTTTTCCACCTATCTCGATGAGAGAATATATGCAATCATCATTCTTCTATGCCTCCCGTCTGTAACAATCATTCCAGGCGCATAATAAATACAGCAATCGACACAGAATTCAAAGAGGTATCTAATGTAAAATGTTCTCTCTCTCTGTCTCGGCAAATGAATGGAAGGGTCGAACACCATCATTTAGTACCGAAGACTTGTAAACATCTTCAGTATTCTCTCTATATTCTCTATCCAATCTATTGCTGGGAGAGAGATTGTCTATCAATCAATTCACAATTTGACGGAGAATCCAAATATATATCCATTCTCTCCTGGCAATGACAGAAATGTGTCGGAAAATGAATCTCAAACAATGAGTACTCAACAATAATTGACATCACTCAAAAATAGTTTTTTTTTCAGCTGAAATTCACTTCCGAGATATGCGTAGTACATCAATCGATAGACAATTTGATGAAGAATCCAAATATATATCGATTCTCTCTCGGCAATGGAAGGAAAGTACTCAGAAATCGGTTTTGGTTTATAGGTCTTGGTTTAGGGTTTGCTTTTTTAGCGGCTGTTAGCATCGCTTAGATGATGTTGTGTTGTTAATGAGGCAAAATTAATATAGGGATGATTAAAATGATTAGATCTTTGGTCATGATGTGTTTGTATAGGATAAGTGTTTGTGATGTTTTAATGATAATTGATAGAGCGGATTATTGTCAAATTGGAGAAGGACAAATGGGAATATAAATAGGGTAGGAAGGTGCATTATTTAGCACCGGTTGAATTTTGGTATTAACATATGTCGTTATTTTTTGTTTGCAGGTCGGTCTCGAATTTATTAATTATTGAAAATGTTTATGGAATGTGCTTTTTTGATTTCGTTGTTGGTGATTAGGTTGTCTACATCGGTTCCGGTAAGTTTTGAATAGAATCCTTGTAGGCTACGTAAATTTCCATTTAGGTAAATCGTTACAAATCTTACTAGGATTTTGTTGCGTACCATTTAACAACCGATCCAGCTCTGTCAACAGCAACAACAACTCCAATGCCCACAACATCACCTCCGGCTACACCGAAGTCAACTATCTCCGCATCGGTTTTGATGGAAAGGAGTACGTCAATGTCGGTGAAGACTGAGACAACCTCGACAAAAAAAATCTGCTAAATTGTTTGATTTTCTGAAATATTTAATTGGAAGCATACTGTCATTTGTGTTTATCTCTGGTTTATATTGTATGTTCAAATGGGTGAGGAATGGTTATCATTGTAAAGTAAGTCAGGGGACTGAGTTATAATATTTGATTATTTTTTAAAATATGTTATAGCCTTCATGGTTCGAGTTCCAATTTGGTGGACACAAGAATCGTCATGAAGAAGAAACTGTTGGTGAGTATTGTTCTCAAAATGTGCTCTTAATTACTGTTATGTCTTGTAGTTCATCCGCCACCACCGATCGAGCTCGTTGCTTTTGCAGAAGAATCAACCGATGGTGACACTGTTGCTGACGTTCAAGCTCCATCATTCGCGATTATATAATAGTTTTTGTTTTGTGTTTGTTCCCTTTTTCTTGTTTGCTCTCGTTTTTTGTTGTTATTATTGTTCTTTTTTGGAAATCCTTGTCTCTCATTACAATACGGTACTTGATTTATTTAATAAAACACGGAATAATTTAACTGTCGCACAGATGCTTCACACTGCCTCATCAATACTCACGTTCAAATATGTATTTACCATTAGATGAAATAGAAAAATTAAGAGAGGATCTTCGTCAAATGAAAGAAAAATTTAAAGACGAACGTGACCAATTGAAACGCGATATGAAACGAGCACAAAAAGAACATAAAAAAGAAATGAAAGGACAATCTGAACGACACCGAAAAGCACGAAAAAACATAAAGAAGAAATGGAAGAACAATCTCAACGACACCGTCGAACACTAGAAGTAAGTTTATTGCTGCAAGCAGAATTATTTTTCGTTAAGTTGTTGCGTGATTTTAGGATCGAGAGAAAGAGCAACCAAAACCGAAAAAATCAGAGCCAGAAGAATCTAAACGAAGAGAAAATGTAAGTTTATCCATTCAGACAGAAATTTTCATTTTATTTGGTCAAAAACACTATTTTTCTCTCAATCTCATCTTCTCTTTATTTTATAGGACGGTATCTGCCGTTGTATGTGTCACAGAGGGATACCTGTTAATCATATTGTGCCATGTTGCGATGGATTTTCGGGACGCAATCATCAGTCTGGCCCTTGATCTCCGATGTAATTAAATCAGCAACAGGGTTTATCAATCGGTCGCTTTTTCCTGAATAAATTGAGTAGATGATAAATTAGAGTTTCCCGGAAACTCAGATTCTTCCACACCACGAATTCTCTTCGTTATTTCTTTTTATTTGTAGTGCGCACATTAAAACATTTTATTTTAGCTTGACTTAACAATCAAATTGAAAATGAATGTCGATCAGTTTTTAAAATAACAAAGCAGTGAAATAAGTTTCTATGTTTTCGATAAATCTCAATGTGTCAAAGCAGATTTCTTATTTGTCGTTGGTTCGACGAGCGATGTGACGGTTTGATCCATGAGTAGAAATATGGAATGAAATCTCTGATTTCTGCTTTTCTTGTCGATTAGAACAAGAGGGGATATTATTCGTTTCTATTTTGCTGATGAAATAGAACACATGGATTCGATATACAACTCTTCTGTGAATAATCGATGTTATAAATGAATGCTTGTGGTGAAATCATCTTTCGTTGATTTATTCAATGAAAGAGAGTCTTGGAATGATGGTGCACAGCGATTTCACTTTCTACTCCATCCAAAGTCATCACTTTGTTTAGATAGCTGTTCAAGCATCCGTGATGTTCTCGTAATCTTTTGATCATACAGATGATCATGACAATTTGTTTATCATTCTTCATTGTTTATTTCGATCGACACTTTGTATTGCGTTTGAAGAGCAACGATTGTTCGACCATCTGGTTCGAACAGATTCGACAGATCGTGTGAGAGCAATAAACAAGGCATTGTGTAGATAGGATCTGATTTTCACTTGAATCAAGCAATCTGATTGGTATTGCTAATTACATAGCGACACCAATCAGATTGTTTAATTCAATTTTAATTCGTATAGTGGAAAATCGAGCCTGAGCTTTTATTTTCGATGCTCGATGTCGAATCCTTCACCTGTGTAAACACGAATTCTTTCCTGAGACTGTCCGATCGACGCGGAAGCTTGTTCTGCTTGAATACAAAACAACCTTGATTCATTTCACTGAATAATTTCAATCGATCTCCTTTTTAATTCTCATCATACGTCTCTCTCGACTCTGTCGAACATACTATATCAATAATCTTTATCGTCAACAACGAACATCGTTATTTAATTGAAAGAACTGAGAATTCGATTTTTCCTTATCAGAAATTGTTGACAAACGAGTCTCCTCTCATTCAGTTCGCTGATCAGATCACAGAGTGCTTCGATTCTCGAGTTAATGAGAGGAAAGATTTCTTTCTGATGTTCATCCTAAAGATCTTTTGAAAGCACAAGGAAATTGGCGAGCACAACGAGTAGCTGTTTGATGGTGAAAATCAACTTGAACAGTGGAAAATCTCCCCTCGAAGATCGATGAGAATCTCTCAGACCAAACGAAATAATGATATTTCCAGGTTCTAGAAGAAAGAAACAATTCTCTCACTAAATGATCATTATCTATAATATGATATTATCATCGAAGCCATTGGACAAGTTCGTTTTTGTCAGGTGAATTATTCTTCCGTTTATCATCTTGATATTGCACGTGCAATGCTCGAAGATTAGTCATTGCATGGACGATATCAAGTACATTTGTTCGATTTTCGACAACAATCTCGCGAATTTCAAATAGAATAATCAATTAGCGAATTAATGGAATGCATTGTTTACTGTTGAAACAGCAATCATCAGATGAATCAAAGAATAACTTTGCAAAACGAGTCGACAAATGAAACGACTATTAATATTCGATAATATCTGTTGAACGAGTATATATAAATTGACAACAAATCCAGACGAGATGCACAATCGATGAATGTTTGTAGTTGATATCCTTCATCGTCGAAATCTTGTACAGTGAAGCCTTTCTATAGCGGATACCTATGGGGACCTTTTTGAAATTGTCCACTATAGAAAGGTTCAATTCCAGCAAAAATCGCTCCTTTCGAAATTCTAGAGACTCAACATCTATCTAGTATATTTTCAATTCCCGTGTGAATCCACTCAAAGTGGCAGATAACTAGTATTAATCGACCAATGAAATATGCCATATCTGTCAATTCCTTCTGCTCTGTAGCTTTACTCAATCCTCACTAATATTCCATCGTTCATTTCCTTATGAAATAGTGTTATCGGATAAAACAATTCTGGTCAAGTACACGATTATCAGCCACACAGATTCATAAAAAGTAATTAACTATTGACTCTCAACAGCTGTTTGAAAACTTTATTGAAGTTAATCTTTAATATACGAGAACAAGAAAAAAAAGAAGCCAATGTCTATGCTTAATTCACGTTCGAGTTGGCAGGTGGGTATGAAATTCTATGTTATTGATACATTACAAAAATGATTCATGTATTCACATACGTAGGTGGATTCTATTTCAAAACGGTAGCGACGAGAAAAAAAACATTTGCATAATATTCGAGTTTATTAGAAATATTTTTTGAATTTTTTCCTAAGAGAAAAAAGCAACCATATCAAATGAAATCAAGAGCTACTTGAGTGTTCTCTTTGAGACAAAGCAAATAATAGTTTCGCGAAGTATAATCTTTTTTTCTAATCCTGTTTTGCCGTTCTGTACTTGTGTTTTATTGCTGGTTTTGTTCAGAGAATTGCGCAACGCGTTTCTATCGATGAATCATCTATCACATTCCTCCCAACCCAATAAGAATAATAAAAACTACGGAGGTGAAGCGTCTCTATATAAATAGGTAGAATTCTTTTTAATTCTTATTTTGTGAATATCGTCTTTTTATTGAGCATCCACTGTGACCACTTACAAGGGATTATTTTTCTTTCTTAGATCAACGTCAAATTTGAAAAAAATTGATACGAAAGATCAATACACCAATGAATATCGGTGCTTGTATCGGATTGTCAGACACTGTTGCTCTGAATGTTCGTAAAGGAATGAAGAGTGAACATGATCTACTCAATGCCTATGCAGGAAAAGATTTTTATGAAGATGAAAATTTTCGAGCAGCACTAGAACGTATGAATGATGGTAAACTTAAGGATTTTTATTCTCTATTCTAATTTGACATTTTTCTACTTGTGTTTTTAGGCTATGAAATAGCGAAAGATCTCATTGAAATGATGGAAGATTATTGTCAAATCGATCGAATCCGTGCTCAAAACCTAATGTCATTCAGTGCAAGATGGATCAAACGTTTGAAAAATCAATCGACTATTGCATCTTATCATACAACAAAACGTGCTCAGCTCGATACTATTCGTAGTGCTAAACATTTTGCTCGTATCGACGAGAATCGTTGTGATGCTTTACAAACAGTTATCACCGAATATCGTCAAATTGTCAATGAAACATACATTCGAGTCAATTTCGGACATCGATATGAACATTGTCGAACGAGAGAATTTAAAAAACTCTTCAAACATGCTCATGCTTCACTAACTGAATCAAAGAAAAATCTCGATAAATTATGCGCACAAAAAAATCGAGCAGAACATGCACTTCTTGAAGCCACCAGTATCGTAGAAGCAGTCGACAATGATCAAACGATGAGCAATAAAAAACGAATTAACAAATCTAATAATCAAAGGAAATGTGAAACTGAATTGAAAAAACTCGAAGGAAAAGTGGCAGATGCTAAAAATGACTATGCAGATGCTAAACGAATGTATCGGAAGAAAGTTAAAGAAATTTTTTTACAATGTCAAGAAGTCGAAAAAAGACGACTCGACAAAATTCGAGAAATTCTGCTCTTATTCATTCAGACGATGGATACACGAAATTATACCTCTCAGATCGAACAAATCTATGATGAACTTATCTCAAATATCACCACTCAACAAAATTCATTGGATGATCTCGTTTTTTGGGCAAATACTTATGGTGTTATCGATAATGAAACTGTTCCGATATCGTCTCCAATTACTGACAGCATTATTCGAGAAAATAAACGACAACAATCAGAAGAGGAAGAAGAAGAATCTGAAGATGACGAAGAATTATCAGAAACAATCAATACTGCTACAACAACAAATAGCAAACAAAAATAAATCAAAGCTTTCACAATTTCATATCGAGATTGACGTCGAACTGAGAACACCAAATTCAAATGTACTTGGCTTTGTATAAGGATACGATAAAACATTTCGTTCTGAATAGTCTAGAATAATCTTCTACAATTGTTTAAACTAAATTCAATGTCTCTTACAATACCTGTGTTTCTTTCTTCATATATGTTTGAGAAGAATTTTACTTCTGTACCTTTTTCTTGAATGAATGAAAACAAATAAATCTTTATACTTAGAACATAAGCTAACCAACGCATTTTTATTTCTCGAACAGTTCACAATAGTCAAAAAATGACATCTTCAAGACAAAAGCCTGTCACGTTTCGATAATATGAAAACGGATGAGTTCGAGTCGTTAAACAGTACCAGCGTTCAGATTATCATGAAGATTTAACACATTCAACGCGATTCAGTTTTCTTCGAAATATCGAGTCTATTCGAGAATCTACTTATAATAAATGCACCTATTTGCTATTGCCTTGTCTTCTACCGTTTATTTTCGTCGTCTTCTTCCCATCATCATATTATGAGTCATGCTTTTGTAATCCAAAGAGAAATTCCTTACGTCATTCTTTCGTTCTTTGAAATTCACATATAGTACACGTAGAGAGGAAAATTCTCAAGTTTTCTCCCTTTATCTTGTCTCTCTGTTTCTTCATATATATAAAAGCAACCGGAACTCTGCTCTTGTTCACATGTCGTTCGAAGAATCTGAAACAGAAGAGAGCACTAGCTCACTTAGTGAAGTGAGCTCGTTGGATGATGATTTCGTTAGAATGGATCTGGAGTCTGAAAATTCTGACGACGAAGATGCTGATGACGAATTAGATTCGCCAGTGTGGAGTGAAATACAACCCGAATCTGATGCAGAATTCATGGAAGATTATGGACTCGTCCAAGAAGTAACTCCTGCATCAAGAGATAATACAATTCTGCCCATCGATTGCTATCGTCATTTCATCACAGACGAAATTATTGATCTGATGGTTCGCGAAACTAATCGATACGTGGAGCAATACTTGCAAACACATGATATTAGCAGACGATCAAAAAGTCATCAATGGAAACCAACCAATGATGTAGAGATGCTCAAGTTTCTTGGAATCCTTATCGAGATGGGATTAGTACAAATGCCGAAATTAGAATACTACTGGAGCAACAGCCAGCTGTACGGATCGGAGATTATTCGAAGTGCAATGGCGAGAGATAGGTTCGAATTACTCCTCAAGTTCTGGCATTTTTGGGATAACAATAAGTACCACTCGAACCAAGATAGACTGTTCAAGTTGAAACCACTTTTGGATTTACTAAAAGCCAGATTTTCGTCTGTATATATTCCTGGTGCAGTTGTTACAATTGATGAAACAATGATACCATGGCGAGGCAGACTTTTGTTCAAACAATATATACCTGGCAAAGCACACGAATACGGCGTAAAGATGTACAAGCTAGCGGCTACGAACGGATATACGTGGAATTATTTGATCTATACTGGTGAGCAAGATCCAATGGCAGGTCTTGGACATGCTGAGACAATCGTGATGAATTTATTGGATGGTCTTTCGGGATGTTATCGGACTGTGGTAGCTGATAACTTCTTTACTAGTATTTCCCTAGCAAAAAGTTTGCTGGCACACGATACATACCTTATTGGAACATTGAGAAGAAATCGTACCGCATCCGGAAATGAATTCCTTCGGAGAAAGCTCAAGCGTGGCGAAGTGTACGGGCTTCAAAATGAAGAAGGCATAAAATTGATCATGTGGAAAGACAAAAAAGATGTTTTGATGATTTCCACAAAGCCTTCGCATTCGGCAGATGTAATTGACAGTGGAAAAACAATTTTCGAAATGAGCCAATAATGAAGCCAAAAGTTGTAGTAGATTATAACAAAGGAAGACAAGGTACTGATTTATCTGATCAACTATCAGCATATTATACATGCCTCAGACGATCTTTAAAATGGTACCGAAAGGTAGCATTTGAATTGATTTTTGGGACGGCTATAGTGAACAGTTATCTGGTGTACAAGGAACACTACTCAACAAACAATATGACCATCCTGAAGTTTCGTGAAAGTCTTGTGAGATCTTTATTGCTTGGCATACCATTCGAGGAGCTGAAGCCGGGTCCAAGACAAAAGTCAACAAGTCAAGTCACGAATGAATGCGAAGATTTTTCGCTTTGCAATGCATGAGAACTACACGGACGTACTTCATGCATTAGTGAATAACTTTTTTCTTCAACACACTGATTCCACTTCTGTTTGCATTGCTTTACTTGTAACAATTTTTCCTAGAGCCGTCCGCTTTTGGAAGCAAAAGTGCATAAGAATTTTGTGAATTGACTATAGGAAAGCGTTTCATTTCGAACAAGTGGTAGAACGAAGCGGAATCATCGAGATTTCAGCCAAAGCATTTTGCTTCAGGGAAAAGCAATATTTGCGTCGATATAATCGACAAAAAAGACTGTACACACTCGTTCTCTGTTTTGAAAACAAAGGATTGCATCCGCTATAACTTTCTATAATAGCTAATCATCTCACCCATTTCATCACTTCACTCTATCTGAAAATTCCCAACAACTATTCAATGTTAGGATGAATCATCTCATCACACCATCTACAAATTGATTCACAAAAAAATTCCTTGAACAATACAAATTAAGATCAACAATCGCACTTATTTATTGTTCAAACAACATGCTCTTCCAAATAATATCTGTTTGTCTACTTTGAATTTTTCTCTTTCAACTTTCAAAAAAAATTGAAACTTATCTATTTCTTATTTTATCGCAAACGAGAGGTAGCCCTTTATTTATGTACACTGTCACACCCCGATGCAATCGTCACATAAGCAGTTTGCATTCTTCTAGTCGAATGGAAACATTTGCCTCTCGACACCATACATGCATGATAAATATGACCATAAGTAATCTAAAATGTATGTTTTTTTTTTCATTTCTTCACAGTAGTGGGATTATTGCCATGGTCTTTGTTTATGCACACCATCACACCCCGATGCAATCGTCACATAACTACTTTGCATTTCTCTAATCGAACGGAAGTGACAACTTTCATTTGCCCTTCATTATGATACAGTGATTAATAGACTTTAATATTCGTTTCTTTTCCGATCGATTGGAGATACGCGTTGTTGTTGAAAGTTGTTTGGAAGGCGCAGTAAGTCGTACAGTTGCATTTCGCAAGCAAATCATATTTAGTAAGCCTAATTCGAAGATTAGTTTCTGATGAGAATAAATCGTAGTCCGCTTGTGAGGGTGAGAGTATGAAACTGTTATCGAAGTACTCAGTTCACCCAGAACCACTAAATTTGAAGCGATATATGAGCGTTTTCATGCTGAACTACGCCTGAGGATGAGGCTTGTTTTGTGTTATTTTGTAGGCTGTAAAATATTCACACAGATTTAGGATCGATACTAGCTTTTCATGATTGTGCAACATAGATGTTGGTATCATCTGCAATTTGCATGCTATGTTCATCAACAATCCTTACATTTCCTGTTGGACAAACGAGTCCGTATAGTTTTTTCTTCTTCTTCTTTATTATTATCTGTTTGTTATGTTTGTTTAAAATTAGTTTGTGGATGATCGCGAAGAGAAGTCAGTTTACATGTTCAATGTCTTCTTGGCAAAACGAGAATGCCTAAAAGGTTTCCTTTTGCCATGTTTTGGAGTCTGTCAGGCCAAATGGAAAACAAGTCGCGACCTTTTTGGTTAATTGATCAGAATATTTGTATCAGGGCTTCGCATAGAATGCAATAATCTTATCCCATTCCATTTCATGGGACGACCCCTTAGTTAACAACTATTGAATCATTTGTTATAAATTGTTTCCAAAATCAACACAGGCACCCAATTCATCTGAGAAATCAACGAACATTGACATCCATGTAAATTGATAAACTTCGCTTATTTAACCTTCGATTTGATTGAAAAGTCCCTGCCCAGGTCGGTCAAAACGGTATCCGCTTACGGTCCGTTTTCTGACAGTATACAGTGGAAAAACGGCATCTTTACGGCCGTAAAACGTATAAAAATGGACCGTAAACTGTCCGTATTATACGGTATGCACGTACGCAGCATTTCGGACCGTATCTACCCCGTACCGTAAACTGGCCGTATTTGGCCGTTTACGGTTAAAAGACGGAGGTCGTTTTCTGTTCGTATTGTTACTGTATATCACCGTTAACTCACAGTATTTTCTCCATTTTACGCCCGTTTTTTTTCAGTTAACTCTCTCGTGCTCTCTATCGGCAGCACGACCGCTTATCGTTTTTCAATTCGTTTTTTCGGCTTTTTAAAACTATTGTGCACCATAGTCAGTGTAACCAGAAAAGTGCTCGCAAAAACGTAGAGAGAAAAGGTTTCACAACAGCAACATACAGAAAACAATATTTTTCACGTATGTACATACAGGGTGTCCAGTAATTCACAATAGAAGGAAAGTTTGAATATCCCCACTCTCGTTTCAATCAAACAGGCTAATATTTTTTGATGATAGAGGGTAGTTCAAAGTTTTGTTTCATAAGAACAAAGTTTATAAATGCTTTGAACTATCACCACTGACCTTAATATAATGAACTTTACAGTAGCAAATACTATAACGCCTGAACGGAACAAGCCAGCGAGCTTGACCTTGCACAGGTTGAAAAAGAACAATTTTCTCTATCGAATGATTAGATTAAAAGTTCAAAATCGAATGGAAATGTTTTCAGAATACCACCTACAGAATACTGTAAAATTCATTATATTAAGGTCAGTGGTGATAGTTCAAAGCATTTATGAACTTTGTTCTTATGAAACAAAACTTTGAACTACCCTCTATCATCAAAAAATATTAGCCTGTTTGATTGAAACGAGAGTGGGGATATTCAAACTTTCCTTCTTTCGTGAATTACTGGACACCCTGTACGTGGTTGATCACATGTAATTCGTGCATTTTCATCATTGTTGAATTTTATCACGAAAAAAGCGAAACTCTAAATTTAGGCGAAACTCCACGAACAAAGAAAACCCGAAAAAAGAACTTTTCAAAAACTACAGAGAAAAATACGGTACGTTTACTTGCCGTATAGTACCGTAAACGGCCGTCCGTATACGGTAAAGTTACGGCGAAATATAGGTAGTCGTAACCATCGACGTGGGTGTCTGAGCAGTAAACTCAAGAAAAAAAAAGTAAAATAGTGACAACTTACTCGTAATGGAATGCGGAATGACAAAAATAAAAACGCGTGTTTTTTCACTCAGCTTGCCATTATCACACAATTCAAACTATTTTACGGGGACTCATAGACACATTTTTACGTGGCGCACTTGATAGTGTCTGATAGAATTCGTCGAGAATTATCAAATGATATTAAGAGTGGTTCGAAAAACGTACTACGGGAGCTACATTAATAAATAAAAAAGAATTTCAAGCAGCTCAGGTAGAAAAGAAATAATTGAAAAATGATGAATTTTCCATCAAAATCACTCCGTGAAATTGATGTGAAAATAATCGAAATAATGCAATGAATTCCATTATTTTGAACACATCAAATTCGTTTCATGAAAATGAATGAAAAATCGAAACAATGATTTTTCCATTTTTTTTTCTTTTTAATGAAAGTAATGAAATTATTTTGACTTTTGACTTCCTGGCATGACTAAGTGCTGGAAAACAGTGAAATGAAGTAGGAGAGACATATGAAAATATTAACTCATGATGGTTTTTGACACTTTGTACAAACGGTATAAAAACGGGGAGTAAACGGTCCCCGGTATCACACCATATGCGGCATTCCGTAAACGATCCAGTAAACGATCCGTATATCATACGTAACTAAGCCGTAAACGGACGTTCGTATACGGTTACTCTACGACTCACCGCACACACACCGTTTTTTCGTCGCATACTGCCGTTTACGGACCGTATTGTCCGACATGGGTGACTGACGGTGAGCCCTCGACATTAAAAAAAGTAAAGACGAATTGCTCGTTGAAAATAATAATAATAATAACTTCACTCTTAGCATTTGAAGTATTGAGCGATAAGCTCACTTGCTGTTGTTTGAATCTTCTGATGAATCTCTATAAAATCAAGACTTGCTACGTGTCGCTTTCTGAAACCCTAGCTTTCTCAAAAATCTTAAGGGGCAAATGTTTTGCGAGCGTTGGGCATTTATCCAGTTGCCTCTCTCTTGAATTCGTCGTTGTCTCAGTCCAAAGAATCAGACACTTAATCCGACTTAGGTTGTGACACTACTCGCCATGGCCTATCTAATGAACATAGTCTAAAATCACAGTCACTGTGACCATTATTAGAATCTCCGTGATAGATTTTGCGTCATAGTACGTTACCTACTTCGCTGTGCGTCTACGCTTCGTTCGCAAAACGGTGTTGTCATCCAGGTCTTGTGTCATCCTCTTCTTCGTCGTTCGATCACAACACGTAAACAAGGCTCTTATAATTTTTCGTTTGCAAGGACAGCCGAACGGCAAAAGTGATTAACAGCGAATGATTCCTATCCCTGTATTTATACCTGTGTACAAAACTATACCGTCGTCACACTACCGAGTCTCACTTCACCTTTTCTCACCCAATAACGCTTCGTTTGCTATAGTAAGTCAATGTTTTGTCGGGCACGTGCTATAAGAAGATTGTTTATTTTCTAATCACAGATATGTCAACAGAAATAGCGTCAAATGAATGCTCGATATGCAAGCATGGAGCGAGAAGCTATTGCACTGGATGCAAACAATTCTTTTGTATCAAAGATTACAATAAACATCGGAAACAACTGGCGACCGATTTTGAGTCTGATGTTATCAAAGCTTATGATGAACTTCGCGAACAAGTTGACCAAATTGACCAAACAGAAGAATCACACGATTCTGCCGATGATCTTTTCGTGCAAATTGATCAATGGGAAGAAACAACCATCGAGAAAGTTCGACAGGCGGCTGACAAAGTTCGTCAGGATCTTACTCAAATGATCGCCAGTGAAAAAGAAACATTGACGAAAGAATTCGAGAGCTTAACCGCAGAAATTCGTCTTCGACAAGAAGAAGAAGATTTTGCTGAAGATATTGTCAAAGATCTTCAACAACGGATCAATGAATTGAGAGACTCCTACGAAGATTTAGGTCGATCAAGCGAAAAACAAATGATGATTGTAGAAAACGATCAGATCGATTGGAATCGAATGATCTACGTTCACGAACATCGACGTCGACTAGGTCAGTTAATCACGAGGTTTTTTAAAAACCATCTTCGAAATGTAGAAGATTCGAGATTTTGAAAAAGAGCCTCCGATAAAAGAGAGCAATTCTCGTGCAGATCTTTCAAAAATATCGACAGTTGCGAGAAACTCTACTGTCTTTTTCTCCTTGTCAACAAGTGATATGACAGTCATTCTGTTTCATTACAGCATCTGTTCACATTTCTCCCAATGCGAAATGGACACAAAACGGAGTCACAGTAGCGGGGGGTAATGGAGAAGGCAATGCCGTCGAACAGCTGTATTATCCACGCGGTATATATATTGATGATGATAAAAATGTTCTGATTGCTGATGAATGGAATCATCGGGTGGTGGAATGGAAGCATGGAGCGACAAGTGGTCAAGTAGTAGCCGGTGGAAATGGAGCAGGAAATCAGAATAATCAGTTGAATTGTCCATCAGGTGTGATTGTCGATAAGCAAACGAATGGTCTCATCATCTGCGACAAAGAAAATCAACGCGTAGTGCGATGGCCTCGTCGGGGTGGAACAAGTGGATCAACAGTCATCTCCGATATCGCATCCTACGGGTTGACAATGGACGATGATGGATTTCTCTATGTTTGTGATTACAAAAAACATGAAGTGAGACGATGGCGAATGGGAGAAACTCAAGGAACATTGGTCGCGGGTGGAAATGGACGCGGTAATCGTCTCGATCAGCTCAATGGTCCTATCTCGATCTTTGTCGATCGAGATCGTTCGGTGTATGTATCAGACGATAGCAATTATCGCGTGATGAAATGGATGAAAGACGCAAAACAAGGCATTGTCGTAGCTGGTGGTCAAGGTCCAGGAAATGCTCTCACACAATTGAGCATACCTGTAGTAGTGATTGTTGATCATTTGAGTGCTGTCTATGTGGCAGATTACTGGAATGATCGAATCATGCGCTGGAACAAAGGAGCGACACAGGGAAGTGTCGTTGTGGGTGGAAACGGTCGGGGAGGAGAAGCGAACCAATTGAATGGTCCGCGGGGTTTGTCATTCGATCTTGATGGCAATCTGTATGTCGTCGACCGGCATAATAATCGTGTGCAAAAATTCTCGATAGAGATCCATTAACATTTCGATTGTTTTTTCGACTGTTTACAATTTAATATAAATGCTTTACAGAGTAGAAATCGAATAAAAGAACCTATTCATTATTTAGATAAAATACCGTTTAAATTCGAAAGTGGCGCGATAAAATCTTGGTTACAATTTTTTAATGAAAAGTTTATCGAGTTTCGGAATGAAGATGTTGATCGATTCGATTGCTGAATAATTAAAAGTGTGACTTGAATGAAATCAATTCGAAGGTTAGACGAACAGGTGGAGTGGAGAATTGTTGAATTCTATTCACAAGTGACGAGAATGATATTTTCGTCGATCTGAAACAGTGAAGGGAGAAGTTTCTATTGCTGAGCAGGGAGCCCGCCGCTATTATTAAAACCCTTTTCCCGATTCTTTTTACGCCTTTCTTTGAAAAGCCGCGGACATAAGTTTATTTTTTAGAAAACATCTATTCTTTCACATTGATGCTGACATCGAAGTAGCATGAAAAAATTGAGCAATAATTTTAACTTTATTCAGAGCCCTGATACAATATCCATCACTTTATCTTTATTTCAGTTGAGTCAACGTGTCTTGAATGTCGTGTTCGATTCTGGCACGATAAACGAATGATGCACGCGGGTATCACCACAACGCTTGATCAGATGAGTCATCTTTTCAAATTCTTCCAAAATACTCAGTTGATCATCGTCACTCTTGTATTCCTCTTTGCAGAACGAAACGAGTGCTTTTTTGTTTGCAGAAGTTGGTTGCATTCGAATAAGTCAATCGATTAGTAACTGTGAATGAATAAATTGTCCATTGAGTCCACTGGTCGATTGTTCTTTAGGAAGTTTCAGGTTGAAAGCGGTGAATGCAAGTAACTCAACAACTTCTGTTTATTGTCGTTTTCGTGCTTGATCCGATCGAATTTGAGTAATCCGTTCATCTAATTGCACAATCACGCCGCGAACCTGAAATAGACCACGAGTCAGTAGAGATATTTCTGACCGATTGAGACCTTAGTGAATTATTTTGTCCATAGTTCATTTCTTGGTTTGTCGAGGCAATACACATAGAGACATAGATAGACAAGATTTGACGAAGTTCGTGAATTCGAGGAACAATTTCGACTGCATCGACCACTGACGATCAAAACAGTTCGATCGAGAGAAGAAAAAGATCGAATATATTGGTCGCATCCATCACGACATCTTCAAATGTTTTTAAGCTGATTGATCAATGATCGCAGTGGCTGTTGAGCTTCGATATTTTCTTCTGCATTGTTCATTGAACTATCAAGCCAAATCAGAGAAGATATTTCCAGATTCTGTTCACGCGACGGTTCTGCTGTCGCCATATGTTGTACTTGTCGACTTCACAGTGACTGTGGCAACATTAAAATAAACAGCAACTTGATCTCATTCTCTCGTCGTTCAATCAGAGTGACTGACAATGAAATGTGCCTATTGCAACAACGCAAATGTCAAAAACCACTCCAAGAATGAGTTTGTGTGGACGCATATTCATAGAAGAGAAAAAGACCAATGATGTATTCCAGTTAATACAGAATTCTGTTCAGAGAAAAAAAAGAGCGAAAAATTAAAAAGAATGTCGACAACATATTTCACCGATCTTTTGTCACTTCAACGAATGAAAAGTGATTTCATCGATTTGAACGAATAGCTATTATGAACCTGATAGCTGAAAATCAATCGAAAGGAAAAACTCCGATGTTTTCGAATTGAAATCTCATTTGTGATTTCTACTCAAAGAAAACATTTCCATATTCAGACAATAATTGATTTGAATCCCTCAACGATGAAGAAAAAGACCAAGATTGATCTCTTCCGATATGAATTATATTTTCATCTTCCGTTGCCAAAGATCAAGTGTCTGAGGAACCTTGCAACGTGTTGTCATGATATCTGATGAATGATATTGCTGAGTAGAGTGTCGACAGATGATATGATTCTTTCTATGCTGATAAATCTCAACAACAGGCTAGTATCGATACCCATCTAAACCTGAATAGAGATGATTTTTTTTCCTATCGTAAGTTTTTTTAGTACGAATGTGGCTTCACTGCTGCCAATCGTTCACCGACGAGTCTTGATATCTCGTCGTAACGTTTACCTATGTAAGGTTTCTGTTTTGAAATCAATCACAAACTTAATGCACAAAAATAATTATTCCATTCAGATTTGAAGTGCATCCATTTGAGAGAAACAGTTCGTTCATTCAGTCGAAAAGATTGATTTAACTTCGAGTCATGCTGATATTGAATGCTGAACAAACTTAGTGCGCTGCAAGCTCGCGGAGATTACGTTTGGTTTTTGTCTCCATAGTGTATCACGTGCAGCCTAGAAGCGAAGACATGAAATTCGCATTTCAATTGCGAATGGATTGAAAGTAGAAAAAAAGATTTCTGAAATTTGACCTTGATTTTCCAGGGTTTTTTCGAGCAATCTGCTCCAAACTCATTAATATACCATTCCTATGTTGCGTCTTCTTTGATCTGTTTTCCCAACAGGTTGCTATCCAGATTGCTTGATAATGATTTTCTCATTGTATCTCAGCATGTAAGCAATCAACAATTGTTCTCATTCCAAGAGCAATTTGTTTATTCGTCCTCGTCAATGAATTACCAGTCAGAAAATGAACCCAATTCTGTCTCACATTCATCCATCGTACAATCTCTCTGGTGCACATTGATTTCTCGACTGGCTGGCTAGAAAGGGAAACGTTCAAGGGCGAGAGTACTCATACTTCGTTATATTACTCGTGGTGCGTGTCGCGTGTCTTTATGTCTGTCAGTGTGAGTGTCATTATTCGTAATTGGAGAAGCGCTATATCTGCTTGAAGAATAACTTTTCTTGTCGTTCATTCATCGCTGATGCTGGGCGCGCGCGCCCGCTCGCGTTCATGACCTTCTTTCCTTCTTGCACAAAAGTTCATCCTGCTGCTGAACGTTCACTGTTCAGTATAATATATATATATATAGAAAGAGAGTGCGAGCAATGGAACTCTCTCTCGTTGTGCGCGCACACATGCAGTCGGTTTTTCTCTTCCTTCTTCGCATTGTGTCGTTATAGTAAAGAAGTCCTGGGCGACGCTTTTTTTCTTCTTCTTCTCCATTGCGATAGCTTTACTCAGCAGCAGTCTATGTGTGAGAGTTTTGATGCTTCATCTGTCTCGTTTTTCTGTTGTTTGTATTTGACGCGTGAACGCGCGTGTATGTCATATGATGAGGTGAGAACAATAGAATAGAATATATATGAGATGTGTGATCGACGGAACTACATACTTCAAACGATCAACCCCAACGGGCATCAGTCGTCGCGAATACAAACCGCATAGAATCACAAAATTGATTTGATTTTATACTCTCGACAGACATATCAAAGAAAACAAGAATTTTTAGTCTGTATCCATTTTAATCATTATCTTCCGGAAAAGTTCTCGTGCAAATCGTGATTAAAATCAATGCAACCGAACAGGAAATTTGTGATTTGTCTGATTGAAATCGGATTTTTGTATTATATATGAGACTTTTTGTTGCTAAAAATAGTCCGAGAATTCGATCATGCCGAAATTGTTTGTCCAGATTTGTCTCGTCTGTTGTTCGATTATTCTGCTTGTGTGATCTCTTAATGTACGTCTCCGAGAAGACGATAATCATAATCGGAAAAAATTGTCCGTCTTCTGCTTTTTTGCCCTTACGCTCTCCCCCGACAAAATATAACAACAAGATGACTATGGCGATGACCATCTGGCGGCGCTTGTTCGTTCTTCTTCTCGTCGGTCCATTTGACTCTTAGGGTCGGACAACGGGTGCGAACGTTTGTGCTGCCGTCCTTGTCTCTTCCTTTTTCTCGCGACCCGCCGCTCGGTCCGGTCGTTCGCTCGCTCGCTCACTCGGACAATAAAAATCGATCATTTTACGCCGCCTGTAGTAACCATATCTCCCCTCATTCTTTTTCTCTTTCTCTCTGTATACATGCCCGGCTCAATTTGAGGCGAACGAGAAAGAGAGAGAGAGAGAGAGAATGAGGTCGAGCGAGCAAGCGAACAGAACTGGTTCATCATCATTGAACAGAACAGACACACATCTCTCTCTCTCTCAATGTAGTATAGTACTCTACAAGTGTCCGATAGTAAGTGAACTCGTATTCTAGAAAGAAAAAAAGCAGGTCGATGATGCGGTGGTGGTGGTGGCATCATCATCATCTAATCTATCTTCTACTTTTGACAATTCCATCTTCGGTCAAACTTCAATCGATCACAACTGATCTTCTTATTCTGCCGGTCGATGCTCAGTCCGGCTACATTTTACTCGAAGAAACTTTGCCGAGTCGTTCAAAAGAATTTTCCCAATGTCTTCAACAAAATACAGCGAATCTTCCGCTTGCGATCGATCCGAAATACGGCGATTTGATCATCAACGGTTCGATAGGCAACATTCCGTTGAATGAACAACGTTTGCTCTGTACGATCCAACGCAATCAAGTAAGAGTCTATCACATGATGCAATCAACAATGCATGTCTGCACGCAATCGAAATTCGTGTTGTCTATCATACACATGCAAGGTTTATTTGCTTTTTGATGACACCCGGGACTGGTGTCGAAAAAAATCGAAAAAGAATCGCATGGCGAGTTAATATGTCTGGACGAATGTTTATGTAAAAATAACACAGATGGACAACGTTATGTGTGTTTTTTAGTCGTCGGTCTTCGAGCTCTACTACACACTTGTCGATCCGTCCAATTATGTGGCGTTTACATCCCCGATTTATCATATCAAATTACACCCCTTGGTGATTCATCGATTTTCTACTATTCGATGTTTATCACCATCGTCATCATCCATTCGTTATGAACTGGTAGATCCAATTTCCGTCCCGTTTCATATTGACGAATCGACGGGCCAGATTGTTGCAAAAGTGACTTGTCCGAAGACGAATATATTTCTAATTAAATGCAGTACAAATTCACCATCGAATCAGACAGCCTATGCAAAGATTATTGTCGATCGAATGTGTGAAGAGATTGAGTCGACCAATTGGATCAATCGGATTGGTGAAGAGAGACGAAAACGAAATCATCTTCATCAATCACAAACTCACTTGGTAAGCGAGAAGCTTTTTCAACTGCTAAATCGAGCAAAAAAAAGATTAACAAAGATATTTTTACATCGTTAGAGACAGAGCTCGACAAGAATATGTGTAAACCCCCCTGGAATAGAAACCTATGGTTTCCACACAGCATTCCTTTTGGGTGACCTTCTATTGCAGTCAACTTTATTCGTTAACAAAATTCATAAATGTTTTTCACGGAAAAACTGTCGATTTTGAACAAAATTTGTCATGATGGTAGAATACGAAGCAATTTCTGAAAAACGGGAGTATTTGACTAATAATCATTTAACAAGACTCAGTGTTTTTGTAATTAATTGATTAATTAGTGCATGGTGTCCTATAGGGCGGATGAACTTATTGTTGATTTATGCTCTCATACAGGGGGTGACCTTCTATTCCAGGGGGGGGGGGGGGTAATATTATCGCGAATAGTATTGTGCGAACATGTAGGAAAAATAGGCTAAAATCACATAAAAATCATGCCAGAAAAAAGTGATATACCCTTTTAGTTTTATGCTTTGTATTTGTTTGCGAAAACCAATTTCTTCTATACAGGTGGCAAAACAGCCAAAAATGAGGTGGTATTTTGACCATCAAAGACTGATCTATACGCAGAATAAGGATGATTTTCGAAGTTACCGTAAAAAGTTTCCCAACTAGCTTATATTTTATCAAAAACAAATTTTCATCCAAATTCGACCTGTACTCCTTCTCAGCACGTTTTACTCAGTTTTGCCCTGTGGTCCCTCACAGGTCGCATTTGGACGGAAATTTGTTTTTGAGAAAATATCAGCTGTCTGGTCAACTTTTCACGCTGATTTCGAATGAATGCATAACTTTCCTCCCGGCATGATAACGAGTAAAACACTTGGGTTTTTAAGTGATTTTTCGAAGTTCTTAGCCTACTATTTTCCCCACATGTTCGCAAAAATATCTCTGTTATAATTTTTTGCATTACTGGAAACTTAAGCAAAGAAACAGAAATATTTATCATTCTCTTGGATACAGAACGATGCCGTTTCGCGTCGTCGTCGTCGGCAACAATCGGCTCAGCCGCCATCGCGTCTTTCGGTGCGATTCAACGAATCCTATATCGGTCCGATAACTCAGATAAAATATTGTCGAAAGCAAACTTCACAAGATCACATGGCACAAACATTTTCATTTCCATCAAAATACGAATCGTTTCTTCAAGAACGTTTGCAAGTCAATGATCAAGGTCAATTACTCATTATTCGACCATTCGATTACGAATTGTTTCAAACTGTCACATTTCAATTTCATTGTCTCATTTTGGAACAACAAAATGGAATGAATTTGACTCGAGTCAATAAAACCGAAGAAATCCAAGTGATGATCGACGATGTCAATGATGAACCACCTCAATGGATGATGGACGAACCCTATCAATACGGGACATACTTTGGTTACGTAGAAAAAGACGCACGACCGGAAACGTCAGTATTCCGTTTCAAAGCATCCGATCCGGATACGACATCGAAATTGACCTATGAATTAGTTCACGGCGATAAAAATCTGTTTCATCTCTCTCCGGATGGAACATTGACGACCTATTCTAATCAGAAACTTCAATCGCCGACTTACAATCTCAGCGTTCGTGCAGTAGATCTTAATTCTCAAAAATTGTCCACCTCGCGGTCAGTCGAAGCCCATCTACTCGTGCGAACCGATCGATTCGAACCGAAATTCTTCCGAGAAAAGTACGTTTTCAATGTCAGTGAATACACCCAACCGTCGACCATCATCGGCAGTATCCGAGCGAAATCTTACTCGACTACAAACGAATATCTTCGCTATTTTCTCCAGCAACCAATCTCTGGTGGAACTCAAACTTTCGTTCAATCCAGTGGCAGTGGCGGCGATATGTATGAATTTAAAATCGACGAAACCCAAGGTTCAATCAAAATTCTCAAAATGTTGCGCTATTCCGATCATCATAATAACAATACCAAACATTTCACAGGTAGATTTCATCGAAAAATTTCTCTCCAAATCGATCATTTGTTATTCTTCAGGTATTGTCAAAGAATTGAACGGTTGGCAAATGCAATCACATGTCGAAATCGTCATTCACATAATCGATATCAACGACAAAGTGCCGACTTTCAAACAAACTTATTACACTCCGCAGATTGCCGAAGATTATCCACTCAATACGCCTATTATCAATTTCACCGTCACCGATGACGATGCCCGGAATTCTCCGAATTCGAATATTACTCTCGATTTGATCGATCCTTATGGACGTTTTGCAATCTACAACGACACGCGTGTGTCAACTTCGAATAATATCCAAGCATATCTCATTGCCAAAGAACGACTTGATTACGAATCTTTGCCACCATTGGATCGACAGTACAAATTGAAAATCATCGCTCGAGACAACGGAGAACCACAACCGTTGCAATCCGAAGCACAGATTTACATCACCGTGACGGATGTCAATGATGAAGTACGTTCATCGAATTTTGGCAAAAGTTTTTTTTTGATAACTCGATATTATCTTTTAGCCGCCGGTCTTCAAAGAGAATCCAGTGCACAAAACGATTGCTGAAAATACACAACGAGGAACATTCGGTGAGTAGGAATGTTGCCATTGGGGTATTTCTGATTCGATTAAAAACTTTTTTTCAGTGGTCTTCGTCGATGTGGTCGACACGGAATGGAATGATTCGGTGACTGTTCAATTTCTGCCCACCAAAGACTACAATCCATTTCGAATCATTACCAGTCCGGGTGGTGGCCGAGTCATTCTCGAGCAACCGTTGGCTCCGGATCGAGAATTGTACAATTTAACCGTCCAAGCTTCCGATCGACTCGGACATACATCTCAAGCCCAACTTTTGATTACAATTTTCGACGTCAACGATCATACAGTAAGCATATTGAACAAATTTCTCAAAAATTTACATTCTTTCCTTCCAGCCTCGTATCGAACAATGCGAACAAGGCATAATCACCGCTGTCATTCCTGAAAATGCCACATTAAATACGCCAATTTTAAAGATAAATGCCACGGATCAAGATCGAGGATTAAATGGCGAAATTCAATTCTCACTCAAAGGTACCAACGATCCACAACAAGATTCCGACATGTTCGCCATCGATCCGGATACCGGATTGGTTTATAATAAGAAAAAACTTAAACATCTCAAATCCGGATTCAGTGAATACACAATGACCATCTTCGCACAAGATAAAGATCCTTCAAATCCACGTTCAACACATTGTATTCTCAAAATTACCGTGGAAGATATCAACGATCAGTGAGTAATCGAGACGCAAATCCTGAGGACTTTCGATCCCGGACTCCCCCCCCCCCATGTATTTAAAAATATCTTCTTTCTTTCAGCTATCCGGTGATCACATCTCCATCGCGAGACAACGATTTGATCTCGATCAAAATGGAAAAACGTGTGAATTTTCAAAATTATGCCGTACTTGTCGTCCGAGCGAAAGATGAAGATAGTGGAAAAAATGCTCAATTACATTTCTCACTTAAATCTCGCCCGGATTGTTCGAATGGTATTCAACATTTTGCCATTGATTCTCAATCCGGTGTGATTTCTACTCGATCATCAAGTGTTAGTAATCAAATAAATCTTCAATTGAAATATTGTCTCGTCGTACAAGTTTGCGATTCGCCCGATGACGGAGCACCGAAATGTGCCGAACGAAAAGTTCAATTTCAATTATCTCAAGACGGTTTCGAACCGCCGGTTTGGGCACCGGAAACCGCGTTGACATTTCAACGTGTGATGAAAGTCGTCGAATTAGCTCATCAAAATATCGTGATTGATACTTTCAAAGCTTCGATTGCCAATGATCCATCGAAGAAAGTCATTTTCGAAATGGAACCATTCAATTGGACGTGTGCGAATGCGGCATTTTCCACCGAGAAACCTCGAATTCCATTTTTGTTAACACCGGATGAAAACGGACGAAATATCGCGCGATTAGTTATCTATCAACCGATCGATGCCGATCCGCCGACTGGTTGTACGAGATATCAATTCAAAATTCGAGCGAAAAATGCGGCGATGGAAGCATTATCATTGGAAAGTGTCTATGAAATCGAGATTGTCGATTCGAATGATAACATTCCGATGTTTAATGTCAGTTCTTATCGAGCACAAATTTATGAAAATGAAGTCAAAGATAATCTCTTGCGCGTTCAAGCTGAAGACAAAGATATCGATCCGAAAAATCGCAATACGACCTACTTTATCCGATGTCAAAACGAAGGTAAACATCTATGAAAACTTATTTCATAATGAATTCTGTCGTTTTCTTTTCTCCAGCTAATCAACAACATATTCAATATCATTACAATAGTCCATTGTCGAATTCTCTGTCCTGTCAAGGTATCGTTTCGATCGATCCGGAAACCGGCTGGATAAGCGTTCAACGTCAATTCGATTTCGACAATCCGGCTGATCGTCGTTTTGTTTTCGATGTTTTCGCGAAAAATATCCTCCCGTCCGATCGATGCAGTGGACAAAATACCAAAGAATCTCAAACTCAAGCTTCTTCGTCCGGAGCAGATGCCAATCCAACAATACAAATTTGCGTCACGGAACATCGTGTGCCGGTGATTATCGAAGTGCTCGATCGAAATGACAATGCGGTAAGTCGTTCGGATGATTTTGAAAATGAACTTTTCTTCTTCTCTCTTCAGCCACAATTCAACAATTTGCCCTATTTTACCAAAGTCATGGAAGATGCCGAACCGGGCACGACTATTTTCCATTTGAATGTGAGCGATGTGGATACGGATGATATTTTGACATTTTCGATTGTCAACGAACAAGAAGCATCGGCATTTGCTGTCAAAGAAAATACCGGCGAGGTTTATTTAGCTTCGGCGTTGGATTATGAACGTGTTCAACAACATAGTGTGGAATTGCAAGTCAGCGATTCGAATAATGAACATCGAGCACGAACAACATTGACGGTGATCGTCGAAGATGCGAATGATAATCCACCGAGATTTCTTAATTTACCCAAAGAAATCACCGTGGAAGAAGGACGACAACCGTTCGATTACGATCAATTGATGTTACGACCACAGGTCGGTCAAATGACGTATAATATGGAAACGGAAGAAGAAGAAACACGATTGAAACGAAGTATACAATTGCGAAAAGGCAAAGAACCCGGCAAGAGACGAACGTCGACTTCCACGAAACCTACCGAAGATCTCTAGTGAGTTCTTTTTGCTTCTTAAAATTATTAATGAATTTCATTTTTCTATTTGTCTAGCGATGTCGATCGATATCGGAATGTTCAAGATTCTTCCGATTCAGGTCAGCCGTTTACTTCGCGAGTAATCTATCGTGTCGAAGCCATCGATCCGGATTTGGGTCGTCCGTTGAAATTACCAATTCGTTATACTTTAACGTCATCAAATCCGTTATATACGCAATTTTTTGAAATTCATCCACTCAACGGAACAATTCATTTGAAGAAAGAACTCGATCGTGATCCACCGAATGGTTTCGATGAATGGTTGTTGACTGTCATTGCGGCTGATGAAGACGGACGAGAAGATATGGGCTCGAAAAAGAATGCTTCCTGGCTCAAAATCATCGTCAAAGATGTCAACGATCTCGCCCGTATGTGCCACCGAGATTTCTTTTGTTTCGATACTGAGCAATTCTTTCGTTTCAGCGATGTTCATCGATGTTGATCCGGTCGGTCATATCGCGGAAAATGCTCGTGCAGGTACCCGAGTCGAAGGTTTACGTATCAAAGCGACTGATTATGACAAACTCTCGGAGAATACAACGAGATATGCATTGACATTGAACACAAAATCAATCGATGGATCGGACGTTTTTCGAATCGATGAAATCACGGCTGATATCTATCTCAATGTGGACAATTATCTCGATCGAGAAAAAACTCCACATCACAATTTATCAGTCATTGCTCGCGATTCCGGAGATCAATCAGGAAATTTACAATCGAAAGAATTAAAAATTACGATCATTATCGATGACGTCAACGATATGCCGGTAAGTGTCGGATGCAGAGCTGGCCCGAGGTCACCAGGTTTTGGGGAGGTCGACTGTTTTTGCAGAGATAGGTGAGCAAAAAAGGAAGAAAATCGTTCAGTTCCGATGGGAAAAACGAAAATTTTCCAAGATGGGGGACGAACCCC
>JADMIO010634447.1_pt1 | contig 42318 bp, 17 predicted proteins | sample 8958161 | NCBI WGS metagenome assembly JADMIO01 (sample SAMN16585339, study PRJNA669376) | soil metagenome | isolation source: Crop rotation soil | place: USA: Cullars Rotation, Alabama | collected 2011 | reverse complement strand
ATTGGTGATGCCGTCACCGCCACTATCCAGCACCTTGAGGTAGTAGCAACCGTCAGGCAGGCAGGTGTTCTGCGTCTGGATACCATTGGGGGCGACCAATTGCCCACCGCTTTGCACCAGCGTATTGGTGCCCTGCTGGCGGATCTCCCAGGTGATCTGGTTGGGGTTGGCATCCGTCTGGAATTCCAGCGTCAGGTTGATGGTGCACGTAGCCTGCGTGCAGGCACAACCGGTGATCTGGCCCAGCGTGTAGCCTGGACCAGGGTTCGCATCGCAGATGTCGCCGTTCTGGCCGAAGAGGGTCGGGCAGCTGTCGAGGTTGCCGCAGATGCCATCACCGTCCTGGTCGTTGTTGGGGTCCAGGGGGCAGGCGTCCACGCAGTTGGCCAGGCCGTCGTTGTCCGAGTCGGTGTCCAGGTTTCCGCAACCACACTGGCCCGGAGCGATCTTGTTGGGATCGAGCGGACAGAGGTCGTTGCAATCGGCGGTGAGGTCACCATCGCTGTCGGTGTCGGCGTTGCCGCAACCACACTGGCCCGGGTTGATCTTGTTGGGATCCAGCGGACAGAGGTCACCGTTGTTGATCACATGCCCGGAGGGGATGTTGCAGGTGAACGTCGGGATCGGATCACCTGAACCCAGGCCATCCCCATCGGGATCGGCATAGCAGGTCACAGGCACATCGGCCACACCACAACCGCAGGCACCGGGGTTCTGCTTGTTGGCATCGGTGGGGCAGAGGTCGGTGTTGTCGGCCACGTAACCGGCAGGAGTGGTGCAAGTGAAACCGCCCAGCGCATCGCCGGGATCGCCGAAGCCATCGCCATCGGTATCGGCGTAGTAGGTGGTGGCAACATCAGCCACGCCGCAACCGCAAGCACCGGGGTTCTGCTTATTGGCATCGGTGGGGCAGAGGTCGGTGTTGTCGGTCACGTAACCGGCCGGCGTAATGCAGGTGAAACCACCAAGCGCATCGCTGGGATCACCAAAGCCATCGCCATCAGTATCGGCATAGTAGGTGGTGGCCACATCAGCCACGCCGCAACCGCAAGCACCGGGGTTCTGCTTGTTGGCATCGGTGGGGCAGAGGTCGGTGTTGTCGGTCACATAGCCGGCCGGCGTGCTGCAGGTGAAACCACCAAGCGCATCGCTGGGATCACCGAAGCCATCACCATCGGTATCGGCATAGTAGGTGGTGGCCACATCGGCCACGCCACAACCACATGCCCCCGGGGCGATCTTATTCGCATCAAGCGGGCAGAGATCATTGCAATCCGCGGTCAGGTCACCATCGGTATCGGTGTCCGGGTTACCGCAGCCACACTGACCAGGGTTTGTTTTGCTTCCATCGGAAGGGCAGAGGTCGCTGCTGCTCGCCACGAATCCACCCGGTTGGTCGCAGGCGAGTTGGCTCACGGTGGGGTCTCCAGCGCCGTCACCGTCTGCGTCGAGGTACCACGCGGTGGCTGTAGTCTCGCTAACGGTCACGGTCCCGGTCGCGTTCGTGCAAGGGGCCGTACCGGTGACCGTGTAGATATACGGGCCAGGGTTCATCGTGTTCGGGTCATACATCCCAGCCGTTACTGTGCTCGGTCCGCTCCATGAACCACCGCCCTGAGGTGATCCGCCCAGTTGGGCGAAGAGGCTTACTGCAGCGCCGTTGCTGCAGATGGAGAGGACACCGTTGTTTCCGGCGAACGGAGCGCTTACGAACGTCACGGGCACACTTGACTGTCTTGCACAACCGGAAGGTGCCGTGGCGGTAACGATGTAAGTAGTGTTCTGCGTGACAGCGACACCCGGAGGGTTCTGAGCATTGGAGGTAAATCCTGCCGGGCTGGAACTCCACGCGAACGTCGGTGTCGTTGTTCCGCTGATGGTCACGTTATCCAAAGCCCACCACCAATCGTAGGTAGCGGTGTACAGGAATCGCACATAGACCGTCGGCTGGCCGAGATAGGCGTTCAAGCTGACGGTGGCGGACTGGAAACTGGTGATCGCTCCCACGGTGGCCGCCGTCGTAGAAACGGTGGTCCAGTTGGTATTGTCGGTCGAGACCTCCACCTTGCCGCTCTCGGCTCCACTATTGAATCTATAGTGGTGGAAGAAATTCAATGAGGCGCTGGTATACCCCACGGTGCTGAACGCAGGTGATTTGAGGACCGTGCTGGTTGCGACCGTAGCGGTCGTCGTGGAATCGGAGTTGGTGATATAGAACTGGGTGTTGTCGTTGCTGTGGAAGAGGTTCGTGGTGGAGCTTCCGTCATTGGTGTAGACGTAACCGTCCGGTTTCAAGGACCACGAGGCTGCCGCGCGTTGGGTGGAAGTGCCTCCGGTGGAGTTGTTGGCGGTGGTCCAACCGTTCGGTGCGCCGTTGAAATTCTCCCGCAGTATGACCGCATTGATCACGGTACCCGAGCTGCTTAGGTTGACGGTGTTCGCGCTGGAACATACTGAAGGTGCGCTGCTATTGGCTGTGACGCTGGTTGGCGCTGGATCCACATAAATGGAAGTGCTTCGCGCAACAGCTGCACAAGGACTGGTCGTCACGGTGTACGTTACAGCGTGTGTTCCTGACCCGGCCGTTGTCGGGTTGAAAGCACCCCCACTCACGCCCGTTCCGGTCCAGACACCACCTGCGGGGCTTCCGCCGAGAGTGATCGCTGTTCCATTGCTGCACAGCGGCCCGTAGCTACCAGTGGTTACACTGGGAGGCGCAGTGACCACAATGCTCATTTGGTCCGAAGAGGCTGTGCAGGGTGAATTCGTGATCGTCCATTGGAATACGTACGTGCCCGCCGTGGTCATGCCCGATACAGTTGCACCGGGTGATCCTGAATTGGAAATGGAAGGCGTGACCGGACCGCTTATGAAGCTCCAGGAGTCGGTTCCGACAACAGCGGCATTGCCCGCTAGGGTTGCAGCTCCGCTTGTCGAACACACCGCTTGATCAGGACCGGCGTTGGCCAGGGTGGGTGGGGCGCTTACCGTGATCACCATGTCGTTGATGGAGGCCGTGCATGGGTTGTTGCTGATCGTCCAACGGAGGGTATAGGTGCCAGCACCACCGGCCGGAGTGAAGGTGGCGGTCGGCGAGGTCAGGCTGCTGAACTGCGAAAGCGAAGTGGATTGCGAGCCGGCCACCATGCTCCACGCTCCAGTGCCAACGGCAGGAGCGTTGGCCGCAAGAAGTGTGGAAGTGGTCGTTGTGCAAAGCGTTTGATCCGGTCCCGCGTTCGAAGCGGTCGGATTGGGCGTCACCGTCACTGCAACGTTCTGGTTGGTGCTACCGCATGCATTGCTCACCGCGATATTGTAATTGCCTGTCGCCGCGCCGGTCACGCTCGCATTGGCCGTCGTTCCGTTGGTGATCGTGCCTGTTCCTGTCCACAGGTACGAGAGTCCCGACCCTGTAGCGGTCACCCCGAGGGTCAGCGTGGAGCCTGTGCATACCGGGCTGTTACTTGTCGTAGTGCTGATGCCTGGTGCGCCAACGATGCCTGTACCGGAAGCGGACACGTTGATGGAGGACGCGCCTCCACCACCCACAGCTATGCTCCCGTTATACGTGGTCGCCGCAACAGGGGTGAACTTCACGAAGATCTGCTGGCTGTAGCTCCCTGTCCCGTGCGACAAGCTGAGTGAACTCGTGTAGCTACCGCCCGACGTGGTGGAATAGGTGTACCCTGAGAGAGCGCCCACCGTCGTGTTCGCTGCTGTGAGGAAATACCCGGTGATGGTGAAACTGTTAGGACCGTACGTCGTTCCCGCGCATCCATTGCCGAAGGCGGTTAGAGCCGAGGCTGTCAGGGTGGGTGCTTGTGTACCGCTCAACGTCACATCGTCCACGTTCCATATCTCGTTGCTGCTACTGTTCGTCGCGATCACGCGCAGAGCGACGCTACTGGTGCCGTTCGGGATGGTTATTTCAAGGGTGGAATAGATTGTGCCTTGGTTGGTCCCTGCCGACCCCACCCGGGTAATAGGTGTACCCGCAGGTGTGCTGGCATTGACCGTATTGTTATAGGACCATCGCGAGTCGTTGGACGAATTACCGGTCACCGTAATGTCCGCTGACCCGGGGAAGCCACCACCGTTCAGGTTGGCAAAGACCTGCACGTCATCATTGGAATCAGCACCGTTCGAAGTACTTCCATTTCCCGATGTGCTCGAGATATGGACGGTTGCTTTGATGCTTGAATAGCCAAGGGTACTCACGGTCCCCAAGTCGAGCGTAACGCCGTTGTCCCCGTTGCTAACCTGCCAGGAACGCGAGCCGCCTCGTATGCGCTGGTTCGAGGGGCTGTCACTCCCCCCTGTGGAGGTGCTGATGTTCCCTGAGCCGGCGGTGATCGCCCAAACCGGCGCAGCTGGCGAGGACTCGAAGTCCTGTTGTGCGATCGTGGTCTGGCCGGTGGCCTTGGTCCCGGAAAGGGCGATCAGTCCTATCGCGGCTCCAAGGACCCGCATCGTAAGAGTTCTGAATTGGACAATGTGTTCCATCGGTCGAACGGTTTTCGTTTCCTTCCGCCTTGGGTCCATCCCGGATGGTCGGTCCGGTCATTTCCCTCGGCACGTTCGCCCAAATAGTCCAGGCCTGAGTAGGGCCTTTTCAAAAGTCGAACACGAAAATAGGACCAATGATGTTCGACTGTCAAGTCATTTTCATAGATGAATGGCTATTTATCGTCGACTAATGACCTGGTCGATAGGAGCGTCCTTTCGGAATTGAAAAGCCCCCATGCGTTGGCATGGGGGCTTTTGATGACAGTGAAGTAACCGGCTATAGGGATCAGCGCTGTATGACGAGTCGCTGTGTGAAGTGCTGCTCACCTGCGGAGATGTTCACCACATAGATGCCGTTGTCCAAGTCCCCGTTCAGGTCAAGAACCGTATTGATGAAACCGTTCTGCGCGGGGATCGTGTATGCGGTGACGCGCTTGCCGGTCATGTCGAACAAGGTGATGCCCACGGTGCTCACCGTGCTTTGGATGCCTTCCAGGCTCAGGTAGAGCTGATCGCCCCGGTTGGGGTTGGGGTACATCTTCAGTGTTGAGCCATCATCCAGCAGGGCGTTCTGACCACCCGCGTTCACCGGGTTATTGTTGATGGTCAGGTCGCATACATCGCCCCACTGTGTGAAGGGAGCACCCAGCACCGGGTTGGGCACGTCGATACACCACGTCGCACCGTTGTCCTTGCTGACCCGCACTTCCACCTGGTAGGTCTTGCCGTTCTGCAAGGGCTGTACACCCCAGTTCAGTTGGACGAAGTAGGTGTTGCTCGAGCGCACAGTGACAAAGCCCTCCGCATCGATCCGGAACCTGAACTGGTACTTGTTGGCACCGGTCACCGGGCGGGCCCAGACGTACTGGCCGGTGGTGAATGGGCGCGTCACATTGCAACTGAAGTAGGTGTTACCGGGGATGTCCATGAGCTTGGTCAACGGGCAGGCCGCGCGCACCGGGTCGATCTTCATGCGGCAGGCCGGTCCCCAGTTGCCGTTGACCCCGGCGATACGTGTGCGCACCTTCACGTTCATCAGTACGTTGGCGGGGATCTGGTTGGCCGCCGCCCAGTTGTTGACCTTGATGTGACACGCCCGGGTGGCATCATCAGGGGCGAAGCCATCGCTCACCGTATGGCTGCGGAATTTCCGGAAGCTATAACCACCGTTGGGGTTGTAGAACCAGAACTCGTAGCCACTGGTCGCGGCATTGGGGCCGCCGTATGCGGCGCTCACCGCGGCGACAGGGCTGCAGACATAGTACTCGCCCGTGGTCCAATCGAGCCTGTCGCAACTGGTGAAGATGGCTTGTGTGCTGGATATCGGGATACAGAAACCATCGCCCCCAGCGATCTGGCTCACCGCACCGCTCGTGAAGTTGTGACGGTTGTCGATGATGCGGATGCCCGGGCTGCCCGCCGTGCGGAGGATATAGCCTCCACCGGTGATCCCATCACCGCCACTATCGAGCACTTTCAGGTAGTAGCATCCGTCGGGCACACATGTGTTCACGGTCTGGACGCCGGAGGGAGCTACCAACGGTGCACCGGCCTGCACAAGCACGTTGGTGCCTTGCTCGCGCAGTTCCCACGTGATCTGGAACGGGTTCGCATCGGTCTGGAATTCCACGGTGAGGGGTTGCGTGCAAGCCGCCGCTGTACAGACGCAGGATCCACTGATCTCGCCCAAGGTGAAGCCCGGTCCTGGGTTCGCGTCGCAGATGTTCCCCACCTGGCCGAAGAGGGTCGGGCAGCTGTCGAGGTTGCCGCAGATGCCATCACCGTCCTGGTCGTTGTTGGGGTCCAGGGGGCAGGCGTCCACGCAGTTGGCCAGGCCGTCGTTGTCCGAGTCGGTGTCCAGGTTTCCGCAACCACACTGGCCCGGAGCGATCTTGTTGGGATCGAGCGGACAGAGGTCGTTGCAATCGGCGGTGAGGTCACCATCGCTGTCGGTGTCGGCGTTGCCGCAACCACACTGGCCCGGGTTGATCTTGTTGGGATCCAGCGGACAGAGGTCACCGTTGTTGATCACATGCCCGGAGGGGATGTTGCAGGTGAACGTCGGGATCGGATCACCTGAACCCAGGCCATCCCCATCGGGATCGGCATAGCAGGTCACAGGCACATCGGCCACACCACAACCGCAGGCACCGGGGTTCTGCTTGTTGGCATCGGTGGGGCAGAGGTCGGTGTTGTCGGCCACGTAACCGGCAGGAGTGGTGCAAGTGAAACCGCCCAGCGCATCGCCGGGATCGCCGAAGCCATCGCCATCGGTATCGGCGTAGTAGGTGGTGGCAACATCAGCCACGCCGCAACCGCAAGCACCGGGGTTCTGCTTATTGGCATCGGTGGGGCAGAGGTCGGTGTTGTCGGTCACGTAACCGGCCGGCGTAATGCAGGTGAAACCACCAAGCGCATCGCTGGGATCACCAAAGCCATCGCCATCAGTATCGGCATAGTAGGTGGTGGCCACATCAGCCACGCCGCAACCGCAAGCACCGGGGTTCTGCTTGTTGGCATCGGTGGGGCAGAGGTCGGTGTTGTCGGTCACATAGCCGGCCGGCGTGCTGCAGGTGAAACCACCAAGCGCATCGCTGGGATCACCGAAGCCATCACCATCGGTATCGGCATAGTAGGTGGTGGCCACATCGGCCACGCCGCAACCACACGCACCGGGGTTCTGTTTGAGGGGATCGGTAGGACAGAGGTCGGTGTTGTTCGTTACGTGTCCTGCGGGCACGGTGCACGTGAACCCAGCAACGGGGCTTCCCGCACCGAAGCCATCACCATCGGTGTCAGCATAGTAGGTGGCGGCCACATCCGACACGCCGCATCCACAGGCACCGGGGTTCAGTTTGAGCGGATCAAGCGGACATAGATCGGTGTTGCTGGCAACATAACCACCTGGCTGCACACAGGCTGCTAGTGTGGTTCCGGGGTCGCCCGAGCCGTCGCCGTCCTGGTCGGCGTACCATGTGGTGGCCGGGGTTTCCGTAACGGTCACGGTAGCGGTCGCGTTGGGACAGGGCGAAGTGCCGGTGATGGTGTAGATGTACACACCCGGGTCCATCGTCACGGGGTTGTAGTTGCCACCGATAACCGTGCTCGGTCCGCTCCAGGTGCCACCACCTTGCGGTGAACCGCCAAGCTGGGCGAAGAGTGAGAAGGGTGCAGCATTGGAGCACACCGTTCTTGAACCGTTCGTGCCTGCATTCGAGGGAGCCACCGTCATTACAGCAGCGCTGCTAGAGGCTGTGCATCCGTTCGGTGCGGTAGCCACCACGGTGTAGGTGGTGTTCTGGGAAACGGTCACGCCAGAAGGGTTTTGAGCGGCCGAGGTGAAGCCGGAAGGAACCGCGCTCCAAGCCCAGGTGAGCGGGGCACTACCGGTGCCGGTTACGGTCACATTGTCCACAGCCCACCACCAATCGAACGTCGCCGCGTAACGGAAGCGTACATAAACCGTGGGCTGCCCCGCAACACTGTTCAGGTTGATGCTCGCTTGTACGAAGCTGTTCGCCGCGCCTTGGGTGGAACTGTAGGTCTGGAGCGTGTTGAACGTCGTGCCATTGGTCGAGACCTCCACGAAAGCCCGGTCACTTGTCCCGGAGTTGAAGCGGTAATGGTGGAAGAAGCTGAGCGAGACGGTGGTGTAACCGACCGTGCTGAACGGGGTAGAGACCAGGGTCGTCGCTGTAGTACCGCCGCTACCCTGTGCATCGCTGTTCGTGAGGTAGAATTGGGAGGCATCATTGCTGTTGAAGGTGGTCCCACTGTAGGAATAATTGTTCGGCCGTAACGTCCAGGCGGCATTGGCTGGGTTTGAACCACCGGAGGACGTGTTCGTGGTGGTCCACCCTCCTGAACCTGCATTGAAGTTCTGTGTGAGGATCGTCCCGGTCCCGGTTCCGTTGGCCGTGAGGTTCACGGAATTCCCCGCGCAAACCGTAGTCGATGTGCTATTCGCCGTCACACCGGTCGGAGCCTGGTTCACGGTGATCACCGCGTCGCTCGTTGATGCGGTGCAAGGAGCATTGCTGATGGTCCATCGCAACGTGTAAGTGCCGGCTCCGCCAGCTGGCGTGAAGGTCGGATTGGTGACGGTCGTATTGCTGAATTGTCCCGCCGCGGTCGATGGCCCGGAGACCACGCTCCATGCACCGGTGCCGACGACCGGGGCATTGGCCGCCAACAAGGCACTACCATTCGTGCAGATCGTTTGAGGGCTTCCTGCGTTCGCCGTTGTGGGCGTGGGATTGACAATGACGACCATCTCATCGAACGCTGATGCACATGGTGCATTGCTGACCGTCCAGCGGAACGTGTAAGGACTGCCAGCCGACGTGAGGCCGCTGATCGTCGTGGTCGTTGAACCGGGTGTGGTTATGGTCGCCGGTCCTCCTGTGATCTTGGTCCATGTCCCACTGCCGCTCGAAGGCGTCGTGGCGGCCATGGTCGCGGTGCCCGGTGAGGCGCAAATGGTTTGGTCGGGGCCCGCGTTAACCCCTGCGGGTGGAGCGTTCACAGTGATGATCACATTGTCCGTAGAGGCTGAGCAGGGACTGTTGCTGATGGTCCAACGCAGGGTATATGTACCGGGTCCACCAGCAGGAGTGAACGTGGCTGTCGGCAAGGCGGTGCCGCTGAATTGTGCGCTTGAGGTCGAGGGGCTGCCAGCCAGTGCCGTCCATGCGCCGGTTCCAACGCTCGGCGTGTTCGCAGCGAGCGTCACCGACCCGGTTGTTGTGCAGATGGTCTGGTCCGGACCGGCATTGGAGCTGGTCGGTGCAGGGTTCACCGCAACCAACATCTCATCGAAGGCGGAGGCGCATGGTGCGTTGCTGACCGTCCAGCGGAACGTGTACGGACTTCCCGCAACAGTGAGCCCCGTGATCGATGTGGTCGGCGAACCAGGTGTGGTGATCGTTGCCGGACCGCCCAGGATCTTGGTCCAGGTGCCGCTGCCGCTCGTAGGTGTGGTGGCCGCCATGGTCGCCGAACCAGGTGTGGCGCAGATGGTCTGGTCCACACCAGCATTGACGGGGCCGGGAGTTCCACTGATCGCCACGGTGGTGGTGGCCGTCCTGGGACAGCCGCTCGCCCCGTTCGTTACGGTGACGGTGTAGGTTCCGGCCGCGGCGGTGGTGACGTTGGCGATGGTGGGGTTCTGGAGCGAACTGGTGAAACCGTTCGGGCCTGTCCAGCTGAACACGGTTCCAATGTTCGTGGTCGTGTTCAGTTGCAGTGTCGACCCGGCGCAAACGGGCCCGTTGTTGGAAGCACTGGCTGTCGGTAGAGGAGTGTCGCAGCAAGTGAGGTTCGCCGTGTAACCCGCTTGTGTCTGCGATCCATCCGAAGTGAAGTTCGCCGTAAGGCAACCGGTGGGGTGCGAACTGATGAACGGTCCAGGGATGGTATTGCCGCTGAACGTGCCGAGCAGTGGCGAAGCTGTTGTCGGCCCATCGTAGATCCTGACGAGATCATCGCCGAGCTCGGTCGCGAATTGGGTGAAGGTCATCACCACACTCTGCGTGGTACCTGAGCAATAGGTGGTGGTCACGTTCTGGTTGTTCGAATAGTTGCCCGTGCCGCCAGGATCGCGGATGACGGTTCCGCACGAGGTCGCTTGTGGATTTGCGGAAAGGCAGATCGAGAAGGTGCCTGCATTACCGAGCGATGTATTGGTGAAGACACGTATCCTGTAGTTGGTCTGCGCGGCGAAACCGCTGAAGTTGACCGTGGCCGGCGAACCCGTGGTGCAACTGAGTATCGTTCCGCCGCACGCGGTCCAGATCTCAACACCCCATTGCGTGGCGGTGCCGGCTGTGATGTTCACCGCGATGGGTGAGGTGTTCCAGCCCGAATTGAAGGTGTACCATACGTCCTTGATGCTGCCGGCACCTCCACAGGTGGGGGCTGCGATCTCCAGGTTGGCGTCCAAGGTGCTTCCCACGATGGCCTGTGCCGGACACTGTGCGGGCAGAACAACAGCCAGGGATTGCGCGGATGCACAGGCATCATTGGCAGGAGGGCATATCTGGTTCCGGGTGTAGTTGCCCAGGTTCTTGTCGCATGTCGCATCACCGGGGTGGAGGAGCTTGACGTTCACCATATCGGTCAAGGCGAACGGCCCGATGTTCTGGATCTGGAATTCGGTCAGTCCCGGTATCAGCACCGGGGATCCACCATTGACCGTGTATCGCAGGGTGGTCGTTCCGTCCGGCGAGTCACCCACGCTCAAGATCTCTACATCAAGGTTGAAATTGAACGCCGCGCAGTTCGTGTTCACGTTCACCACACCGTCGGGATCAACGCAGCCGGCGGTGCATTCCACCTCGAACAGCCAGCTGGTCTGTTGGCCGGTGGCGCAACTGTTGGAGCCGTCGCTGATGATCTTGATGAACATCGACGGCCCGATCGAAGTGGCCGACGCGTTGGTCAGGTTGGCGAAACTGCCGGTAAGGCCCGGCAATGGAGTGCCTGTTTCGTCCGTGCCATCATACGCTTGCAGGACATCACCCGGAGCCATGGTGCCACTGATGAACGTGGCTGTGACGGTCTCGAAGGGATTGGTGGACGTGTAGGTGAATGTGCGGGTGTCGTTATTGGTGTAGCAATGCGACACGGAAAGCGTGTTGCCGCAGACGATGCTCACCGGACAGTTGGAGTAGAGCGTGCCACTGGAAACCGAACCACATCCGGTCAGGTTGCTGTTGAAGCTTAACTGCACGTTGCTCGTTACCGGGAAAGGCCCCACCGTGGTCGTGCCCAAGGCGGCCACGTTCTGCGTGGCAGGGGCACCGTTATCCACGCTATAGCTGATCACACCGGAAGTGCCTCCGCCGAAGGAGGTCACGTTCACGTTCACCGAGAACTGCTGCGCCCCACAGTTGTTCTGGACCGTGAAGGTGGCTGTGGGTGTGGTACACGGGCTCCAGGTGTAGGTGAGCCCACTTGTCCAGGACTTGGCCGGGGCCGCGCTGGTGAAACGCATTTTCGAACTGTTGCTCGAGCCTGGCAACGACGTGGCCCAGTTCTCAGCGCCCGTGCCTACCGTGCGGTTATTGACGTTCGTGGCGAACGTATTGTTCGGACCGCGTAATCCGACCTCCGCCTGCTGTGTCAAACTCGCATCGGGGCCGGTGGTGATGGGTCCATAGATGGTCCGGATCGCACCGGTCGAGGTGTTCAGCCTGATCTGCAGGTTGAACAATTCGCTCAATGCCGGGTTGTTGAACCGGCGGAACCGACGCCACTGGATGACCACTTCACTGCCCACCGTTTGAATGCGGATGTCCCGCGTACCTGTGCCGTTGGCGCCGTTGATCAGGTCGGCTCCGAAAACGGCCACGGAGCGGGCATACGTTTCCGCGCTGCTCAGCGGTGTATAGTTGGTGCCGGTCGGTGCGGTGCCGAACGTGATGAAGCCGTTCGCGGAAATGAACAGTTGTGTGTAGGCTGCTCCGTTGAAGTTGAAACTGGGGATCGTCTGGGGGCCGTAGACGTTGTCATCAATGCTGTTCAGGTCGAAGCTGCCGAAACTGTTCACCACGTCGATCTGTGTTCCCCCGGTGATCTCCGTATAGGTTCCACCAGCTTGACCGAACCCGTACGATGAGGCCACCTGGGCTGTCACATCCGCCATGGCGCCCGCACTGATCAGGAAGGATAAAAGAGTCCTCCGAGATGCGAGGAGCAGGAGCGCGGGGCGAAGAGAGGTGTAGAAGGAGGTCATGATCGATCCGGTTTGCAAGGGTCTTGTCGAAAGAATTCGACCCTTCGAGGGTGGAAAATGGGTGTTCGACGCGGCAAACTAGATCCACTCCTCCTCGGATGTCAAGCGGTAAATGCGACGAATGGATAAATAATCAGGGTTGAATGCCCATATTCTTCCGACGAATTGGTGTTGAGCTCATGATCGGCTCCATCCAGCCACCTGGGAATGCCCTGAACGCAGAAACCCCCGCCCCGAGAATTCGGGGCGGGGGTTCCGCTTTGGTTTCCTGTCCGCCCACCCTGGGGTGGGCAGGGAGGTTATTTCTGGATCACCAATCGCTCGGTGAAGCGCTGCTCACCGGCGGTGATGTTGACCATGTACATGCCACTGGCCATGTCGCCCTCCAGATCGAGCACGGTGTTGATGAAGCCGTCCTGCACCGGGATGGTGCGGGCGCTCACGCGCTTGCCGTAGAGATCATAGATGTCGACACTCACCGTCAGCACACCTTCCTCCACAGCGTCCAGGCTCAGGTAGAGCTGGTCGCCCCGGTTGGGGTTGGGGTACATGTGCAGGGCCGTGCCGCCGGTCTCCTCCATCAGCAGGTTCTCGTTGCCACCGGCCACAGGCGGTGGGCAGGCATTGCTGGTGGTGGTGATGTTGCACATCTCGCCCCAGGGGACGAAGTTGGGTCCGGGTGTCGGGGTGGGGCTATCGACGCACCAGGTGGCGCCACCATCGAAGCTCACGCGCACCTCCACCGTGTAGGTCTTGCAGGCCACCAGAGGAGCGGTCACCGAGACGAAGGCGTTGGAGCCTGTGCCGGTCTTGATGATCGTCACGTTCTCCGCATCGATACGGAAGCGGAACTGGTACTTGTTGGCCGGGGTCTCGGCGCAGGTGACCGGGTTGATCTTGGTCACCGTACGGGCCCACACGTAGTTGCTCGGCCCGATGGCGCGGAACTGGTTGCAGCTGAGGTGCGTCAGATCGCTGGGATCATCCTGCAACTTGGTGAGCTTGCAGGCGGCCACGGCCGGATCCATCTTGAAGCGGGTGGCCGGGCCCCATGGGCCTACCACGCCGTTGATCAAGGAGCGAACGCGCACGTTGTAGAGCACACCGGGCTGCAGGTAGTTGGCCACGGCCCAACCGGGTGAGGCCACGCTGTTGATGCGGGCGTGGCAGGCACGGCTGGCATCGTTGGGCGCATAGCCGTCGGATACCGAGTGCAGGCGACGCCGCACGAAGCTGTAACCACCGTTGGGGTTGTAGAACCAGAAGTCGTAACCGCTGTTGGTGGGGTTGGTGCTGTAGGCGGCCGATACGGCAGCGATGGGTGTGCACACCACATACTCACAGGGGGTCCAATCCAGGCGGTCGCCACTGGTATAGGTGGTCTTGGAGGCGCCCATCGGGATGCAGAAGCTGCCATCGGTGGCCACTTGCTGCGTGCTGGCGCTCACCCGGCTCAGGGTGCCGCTGCTGAAGTTGTAGCGGTCGTCGATGATGCGGACGCCGGGGCTGCCCGCGGTGCGCAGGATGTAACCACCCATGCCGGCACTGTTCACGCCCGTGTCGGTCACCTTCAGGTAGTAACAGCCGTTGGGCACGCAGGTGTTCACCGTCTGGATGCCGTTGGCGGCCACCAGTTCACCGGGAGCACCGCTCTGGATCAGGACGTTGCTGCCCTGGTCACGCAGTTCCCAACCCACTTCGCCGGGGAAGGCATCGAGTTGGAACTCGATCGTCAGGTTCTGTGTGCAGGTCACGGCCACGCAAGAGCAGCTGCCGTTCAGTTCACCCAGGGTAAAGCCCGGACCGGGGTTCGCATCGCATACGTCGCCGATCTGGCCAGCTGCGAAGTCGCAGTTGTCGATGCAATCGATGATCAGGTCACCATCGCTGTCGGTGTTGTCGTAGCTCACCGTCACCGTGGCGGTGGTAGGTGTTGCACAGGGAGCCGTGGGCGCTACCGTGTACGTGTACACACCAGCGGGATCGGTACCCGGGGTGAACGTCGCACTGTGCGGCGCATTGCTCGGATCGGTCCAGCTGCCACCACCGTCAGGGGTGCCACCCAGCGAAGAGGCCAAGTTCACCGGCGCTGCGTTGATGCAGATCAGCAAGGTGCCATTGCTACCCGCGTTCGGTGCGGCCTGCTCGGTGACGGTCACCGTGGACTGGTCGTTGCCAGCGCAAGGGGAGGTCGCGTTCACCGTGTAGGTGTACACACCAGGCGTCATCGTGGTGGCATCGTAGTTGTCGCCGACCACAGCGCTCGGGCCGGTCCAGCTACCACCTGCATCAGGCGAGCCGGTCAGTTGGGCGAAGAGGCTGTTCGTGGTGCTCGTCGAGCAAACGTTCAGCGTACCGTCGATACCCGCGTTGGGTGCGGCTTGTACCGCCACGCTCACCGGTGTGCCCAGGCTCGAGCCCGCGCAGCCACCGTTCACACTCAATGCAGTGATGGTGTAAGTACCGACCGCCGCGTTGGTGATGGTGTAGGTCGTGGTGGGCCAGTTCGTTTCCGTGTGACCACCAGGTCCTGTGTACGTGAAGGTGTATGGTGCGAGACCCGTGAAGGTGAACACCACGTTGGGCAATGGGTCGGTGCTGCACACCGTGCCGCCACCGCTGATGCTCGCCGTCGGTGCCGCGATGGGCGTACCAGCGCACACCACATCGGTCAGCGCGATATCATCGATCCACCAACCGGTCAAACCAGCGGAGGTATCGCTACCGAAGCGCCAGCGCAGCACAACCGGCTGGCCAGCTGCCGCAGGCGGCATATTCACCTGGGTCGTGATGTATGCCGGGAATCCGGGGCTGGTCGCCGCCCAAGCGTTCCTTCCACCGATCGGGCTCGAGAAGCCTGTGGAGATCGCGCCCACGTATCCGCCAGAGACAAATGAGCCGCCTGCGGTGATGATGTCAGTGAAGGCTCCCCCGTTGATGCTGATCTCCAACACGGCCCCGTCATAGTAGGTCGTTCCGGAGAACTCGCAGTCGTACCGGTGCTTGAAAGTCAAGCTCGCACTGGCCGTCAAGACGTTCAATGAAGGCGAATCCAGGTGGTAGTCGGAGACCGAGGTCGGATCGATGCAATGCACCGCGTTCGGTGCGGAGAAAGCCCCGGTGGCCACCGTTACAAAAGCATTGGCCGTGCCGGTGCCAGCCGTGACCCATCCTGCGGGCAGGGCAGGTGCCGTTACGCCATCGAAGTTCTGCGCCTGGCTCGAGAGGGTCAGCACGTCATTGATCGTGCACGGGTTGCCATCATCGCAAGCGATCGGTGTATGGGTGCAGGTGTTGCCGACGCAAGCATCGGTCGTAGTGGGGTTGCCATCGTCGCAACTCACGTTGGACGTGTTCGATGCCATCACGAAGTTGCACAACACATTGCCTTGGTGCTCCAAGGTTACCGTATGGGTGGAACCGTTGGCATAGGTTGGGGCGAGGACATAAGGACCTCCCACTGTCTGACCGGTCAGCACGTCCGAGCCGTCCACCTGGATGTCGACCAAGCCACCGGGCGAATCGCCAGCGCTGCTGATCGTCACACTGATCTGGTAGGTTGCGCAACCCGCGTTGGTCGTTGTAGACGTACCAGCAGGTTGGGTGCAGGTCACAGCTACGAACTCATCCGCGCCGATATCCGGGCCGGTGCGGGTCGTGCAATCGATATCGTCCGTCACGGACACCGCGATCGCGGTGCTGTTCAGGTTCGTGGCATTGCTCGCGTTCGTGCCATCCAGGTGCAGGTTCGGGTAAGCCGCATACACCGGTGCCACGTTCTTCGAGTTCACATCCTTCGGCAAGGCCTGCCAGGTGGCGAACGTGTAGTTCGTTCCGCCGCCGCTCAAGGAGTTGATGTTCGCGATCTGCGAACCGGTCCCTGATACGAAAAGATCGTTGTAGTTACTTGCCAGATTCACAACGGTGGCTGAAAGGCTGCTGATGGCCCTGTTCAAGTTCGCCCCTGTGCTGCCGGTGGAGGTGAGGATATTGTTCTTCACATCCACGACCGGATCGGATCCCGCGATCGCCAGTGCCATGGAGGGATAGTTAGCACCGGTGAAGGTCTTGTTCATGTCCACCGTGTTGTAATACACGCGTGTGGTTTGCGCACCACCGCCCACCCAGATACCCGCAGCGAAGTCGCCACTTGTACCATTGGAGTTGAACTGTGTGATCATGTTGTTCGCCACGGTCGTTGTGCCCGTTGCGACCGGGTTGATCCAGATCGCCACAGCACTGTAGGTGCTGGTCGCGGTGAAATTGCCGATCACGTTCTTCGTCACCGTGGCATTGGTCGCATCGTTACCCGTTGTAGAGGTCGTCACCACGTTGATCGGGCTACCAACACCAATGCCGATGCAATCCGTTGTGGCGTTGACGGTCGCCAGGTTCGCGATGTTGTTACAGGAGATCGTCGCCCCATCGTCGAACCAAACAAGGATCCCGATATCACCCAGGTTGTTCGGCGACACCGCGTTCATGATGTTCTGGTTGATCACGGTCCCTGTGTTCTTCACAGCAGCGCTCACACCCAAGGAACCGACACCTGCGCGCACTTTGCGGATGTCGTTGTTCACCACCGTGTTGTTGTTGTTCGCGGCAGTAGGAAGTGCGTTCACCGTACTACCCATGAACACGCCCCAGGCACCCGAGATGCTGTTGCCGATGAGTACGCAGTTGCGTATGTTATTGTTTGTAGCACCGTCAGCACCGTTGCTCGATACGAGGATGACGGCACATACGCCCGCCGTCGTATTCGTGATGGTCATGTTGCGCGTGCTGGTCACTGCAGGGCAGCAACTGTTCACCAAGGGGGCATTGCTGCCTTCGATCGTGACGTAGTCGGCGCCGTTCAAGACAATAAGGCCTGAGGCGCTCGCACCGCTGATCGAGGGGCTCGCTCCACTTGCGGGACGGATGGTCAGTGTATTGGTCGCGCTGGCATCCGCATTGGCGTTGATCGTGATCGGGAAGACCTCCCCAGCGCCGGTATAGGAGGCTTGAACCTCGAACACAATGGCACCACCAAGACACTTGGTGTTGTAATCCGCAACGGCTGCTGTGAGGGACGCATACGATCCAGGGATCGTATAAGTACCGGCTGCGAGCGAGGTTTGGATCGTATAGCTGCTCGGTGTTGTGGGCGGTGTGCCAGATGCTGGCGGGTTGGCTGTATATGCGCCTGTACCCGCCTTCGGGAAGGCGTTCACGTTGCCAAGGTTGTCCTGGGCAACGATGTAGTAGGACACTGTGTTCCCTGCCACGACTCCGGAGCCGAAGCTGAAATTGTATTGGCTGCCGGAGATGAATGTACCTGTGGCCGGAGTGTAGGCACCTGCGCCGATCTTCCAGTACAATACAGGAAGGCCTGCGCCTGCGGTCGGCACTCCATCAACGTCCGTTATGTTCGCGGAAAGTGTCCTCGGCAACGTACTGCATGTATTGCTGAGCGCCGTGTACGCGATCGTCGGAGAAGGCAGGCTCCACGTATAGGTCAATCCCGAGGGGGGCTTTGTTGCCGTGTTGGCTTGATTGTAGTAGCAAGTAGAAGCATTCGTTCCGGCCGTGGAGGCGGCCCAGTTCCCCCCGGAGAGAACCTCACGGCTATTGAAGTCCGCGTTCGTCGCACCGCGCAGGCCGACTTGCCCAACAAGTGCCGTGATTGCGGAAACAGCATTCGCCCATGTGCCATAGACCACTTGCACCGTGTTCGTGGTCTGGAAGAGTTGGATCTGCATGGCAAAACGTTCAGCGTTCGCCGTGGTCGAATTATACCTTCGGGCATCGGTCCATTGGACAGTGAATACTCCACCGCTGGATAGATAGCGGATATCCCCGACGGGGGCCGTGGCTTGGCCTTGAAGATCCCTGCTCCAACCACATATGGCTCCGGCATATGCGGCCGTGGATACGATCGCGCCATAATTCGTGGTCGTTATGGTGGTGGTCCCAAAGGTCAAGGCACCGTTCGTGCTAATGGCGCAAGTCGTATAGGGAATTCCGTTGAATGTGAAGGTGAAGCCGATTGGGACTGCGGTGGTAACCGCGTCGTCCCAAGCACCGGTCCCGATCTGGGTCCCCCCAGCGATTGGGGTATAGGTCCCAATGGTCTGTGCGAACTGATACGCGCTCACCTGCGCGTTCGCCGTTCCCACCAGCGCGAAAGCCGCGCCGAGCAAGGCTGTTTTGCACCATCGCGACGTTCGCCGCAGCAGTGAGGTCGAGGAGTTTCGACAATTCATGTTAGCTGGTTTTGGTTGAGTTCAAGAGATGTTCAATAACGACCGTTCCGGGTCGTCCGTCGGTTGGTAAGGCTGATGCCTGCTGGTAAGTGAGGGGGCATGAACGATCATGGACCGTTGTCACGCGGTATGGTCGGGCTGCTGTCTCTTGACGCGAGATGGATTAGGGCAAGTGGTGGTTTTCGGAACCAGATGTGAAATGTAGGCGACCTTTTGCTGTTGATGCAAGTTTTTGGGGTGGTTTATCCGCGATACACCTGGTTTGGTCGAAATATGTTTTCAACAAGGACTTCGAATGGTATCGAACGTGCGAGGCCAGGATCCGCGCCGCTTCCTTTCAATGAGGCAATAGCACAACTGCGCGAGGACTTGGAGCATTTGTCCATGCCGCCTCGCAGATCCTCATGAGTGGTTCGTTGAAAAACCTCCCTGAAAGCGAAAGCCCCCGCGCCATGTGGCGCGGGGGCTTTCTGCTTTGGTCCGGGGGCGAAGCCCTCCGGAGGGATCGTTACTTCTGGATCACCAGTCGCTCGCTGTATTGCTGGCTACCGGCGATCACGTTCACCATGTACATGCCGCTGGCCATGTCGCCATCCAGGTCGAGCACGGTGTTCACGAAGCCACCCTGCACCGCGATGGTGCGGGCGCTCACGCGCCTGCCGTACGTGTCGTAGATGTCCACGCTAACGGTGTTCACACCTTCCTCCACCGCGTCGAGCTGCACGTACAGCTGGTCGCCACGGTTCGGGTTGGGATACATGCGCAGGCCAACGGTCGTGCCGTCTTCCTCAAGCATGTTCTGGTTGCCGCCGTTCACCGGGCAGGCGTTGCAGATCGTGAGGTCGCAAACGCTACCCCATGGAGTGTAGTTCGGTCCCGGAGCCGGGGTCGAGGTATCCACGCACCATACGCCACCCTTCATCGCACGCACTTCCACCTGGTAGGTCTTGCCGTTCTGCAGGGGCAGCACGTTCCAGTTCAACTGGCAGATGTAGTTGTTGCTGTTGCGGATGGTCACGAAGTTCTCGCCATCGATGCGGAAACGGAACTGGTAGGCCGTGGCACCGGTCACTGGGATGGCATAGACGTAGTTGCCTGTGCCGTAGTGGCGGGTCACGTTGCAGCTGAAGGTCGAGCTACCCGGGATGTCGTTCAATTTGGTCAACGGGCAGGCCGCACGCACCGGATCGATCTTGAACTTGCAGGCAGCTCCCCAGGTACCGTTCACACCGGCGATGCGTGTGCGCACTTTCACGTTCATCAGCACGTTGGCCGGGATCTGGTTGGCCACCGCCCAGTTGTTGATCTTGGCGTGGCAGGCTCGGCTGGCGTCCGCAGGTGCGAAGCCGTCGCTCGTGTTGTGGTCGCGGAAGCGGCGGAAGCTGTAGCCACCGTTCGGGTTGTAGAACCAGAACTCGTAGCCGCTGGTGCTGGCGAAGGCTCCACCGAACTGCGCGCTCACCGAAGCGATCGGCGTGCACACGATGTAATCGCCGGTCACCCAGTCGAGCTTGTCGCAGCTGGTGAAGATGGTCTTCGCAGGACCCAGCGGCAGGCAGAATTCACCGTTGTTGGCGATCGCGCTCACACTACCCGAGCTGAAGTTGCCCTGGTTGTCGATGATGCGGGTTCCGGGGCTGCCTGCCGTGCGCAGGACGTAGCCACCGCCCGTGATGCCATCACCACCGGAGTCCGTTACACGCAGGTAGTAGCAACCGTCAGGCAGGCAGGTGGTCTCCGTGAACACGCTGTTCGGGGCGGGATATCCGCCAGGACCGAACTGCGTTGGGCCTGCTTGCACCAGCACGTCGTTGGTCTTGTCGCGCAATTCCCAATGGATCTGGCCGGGGTTGAGGTCCGTGCGCATCTCCAGGGTCAGGTTGTTCGTGCAAGCCTGTCCACCCACGCAGAGGCAGTTGTCATCCAACTGGGTGAGAACGGTGTTCGGGTTGCCATCGTCGCAGAACGAACCGATCTGGCCGGGTGCCGTGGGGCAGTTGTCCAGGCAGTCGATCACACCGTCGTTGTCCGTGTCGGTGGTGTTCAGCGTAACGGTGACGTTACCCGTGGCGAAGCAACCGGTGGGCACGTTCGTGGCGGTCACCGTGTATGCGGTGGTCGCTGTCACGCCGTTGGCCATCGGGTTGGCGATAGCCGGGTCGCTCAGGAAGGTAGTCGGCGACCAGCTGTAGCTGATCAGGTTCGGCGTAAAGCGCCAGCCTTCGTTCGTGGCGCTCCAGTTGGTGGAGTTCCTTCCAGCTACGACCACAGCTTGCGTGCCGGTCGAGTTCTCGATACCCATCGTCGTGAGATCGGCGGGTCCGGTGGTGATCGACGTGGCGTGCAATTCAATGACACCGGTCTGGTAGAGGATGATCTCGCCGGTCATCGCGGCACCGGGGATCGAAGAGCCCTGGTAGCGTGCCACGCCGTTCCAACGCACCACGAAGCGGTTGGGAGCGGTCAGGCTGAAGTAATCGATGTTCCCGCCAGAACCCGTGTTGAAATCCTCCCAACCCAGGGCGATCACGTTGTTCGGTGTCGTCGCGCTCGGGAACACCTGGCCGCTGCAGCAGCCCGCACCACCGTTCGTTCCCAACATGATGTAACCGTTGGTACTGATGAACACGTTGGTGTAAGGTGCACCGTAGAAGTTGAAGGTGAAGGGCAGGGTGATCGAGGCGCTCGTCACATCATCACCTGCAGGGCCGGCGATGCCCGTGCCTGAAACAGGCGCATGCGCGATCGGAGCGAGTGTATAAACCCCGGACATCGTGGCGACGGAACTAAGCTGTGAATTGTTACCCGAGCAGACCACTGGCGGCGTTGCCGTAACAGCACCCATGACGGGGCTTTCGTTCACCGCTACGATGGTCGTAGCGGGAAGGCTGTTGCAGAGCGCGGTCGATGTGGTCAGCGTGTAGGTTCCGGCCATCGCCAGGGTCGAAGCACCGCGTGAGGGGCTCTGGCTGGTGCTGGTGTATCCACCAGGACCCGTCCAGCTCCATCCCGTGGCGATGTTGCTCGCACCGGTCAGGTTCAGCACCTGGCCTGCGCACAAGGGACCGTTGTTGCTCGGCACCGACGTCGGCGTCGGGTTCACGGTCATGGTCGTGGTCGCGTCGAAGAACACCCCGCAGGCGTCCGTGATGCGGCAGGTCCATGTACCGGCCATTCCGGCTGTCGTGGTCTGTGCGGTCCCACCTGAGGTATTGTCAGGCTTCGTCCAGGCATAGGTGTAGGGAGCAACGCCGCTCGTGGCGGTACCCGTGAGGGTCACCGTTTGACCGGAGCATACCGTCGGCGACGCCGGGGTCACCGTTCCAGAGCTGATCGGCGAGTTCACCGTCACGGTGACATCAGCCGCACGCGGGCAACCTGCTGCTGTGAAGGTCACATGGTAGGGCGTGGTCGCGCTAACACCGCTCGCCAAGGGGTTGGCGATGTTCGGGTTGTTCAGGAAGGTCGACGGGGTCCAGACGATGCTGGACATGGCCACGCTGGGCGGCGAGAAACGGTACATCTGCCCGTTGCCCGGCCAGCCGGTCACACTGTTATTGCGAACAGCGGTGCTCACCGAGCTCGGAGGCGTAACGCTCTGGAAGTTGCTGATCGGGTTACCGGCGATGCCGATGAAGGCACTGCTGGTCGAAGCCGTGGTCGTGCCATAACGGAACTCGATCACGTTCGTGCCCTCGTAGAGCCAGAGCTGGAAGTTCGCCGCCGTACCGAAGCTGATGTTCAGGTTGAAATCGATGATCCGGATCTGGTTCGGGGAGGTACCGACAAGTACCGTACGAACGGCGTTCGTGGAGGTGCTGTGGTCATCCCACAAAGGCGACAACTGCGCTGTTTGGAACGCCGAGGTGTTGTCGTATGCCGTGCCCACAGCAGCGCCCAACCGGGCGATACCGTTCGAACTGGCCGAGAACGTGGTGTAGTTGGTGTTCTCGTACTTGAAGGTGAACCCGATGTTCGTGATGCCCGATTGCGTATCATCGATACCCGAGCCCGAAATGATGTTCACCGCACCGACCATCGGATCCAGGGCGGCACCCGTGCTCGCTGCGAACGCATATTGGGCCGCGGTCGAAGGAGTGGTCGCGGTCACGAGCAACTGGCTGTTGCCACCCGGGCAGATCGTCGCCGGGGTAGCGGTCGCCGTTACCGTTACCGGTGTGGGCTGTGCCGGGATCAGGAAGGTACCCAGGTTCTTGTTGCAGTTCGGCTCCGTGGGGTGCAGGAGGATCAGCTGCACGCTTTGACCCGTAACGAAGGGTCCTACGGTCACGATGTCGCCCGAGCTCAACGGCGTAGGCCACGTTTGTGCGCTATTGCCGATCACGGTGTACTGCAGGGTGGTTGAGCCGAGGTCACCCGCATCGAGCACTTCCACCTGGATGGTGGAGCAGTTCGCGTTGATGGTGACGGAACCTTGTGCCTGGGTGCAGGTGGTGTTGGTGCAACCCACTTCGAATTCCCAAGCACTGGCGTCAGGGTGGCCATCGAAGCAGCTGCCGCTGGCATCGCTCTGCACTTCGAGGTAGAGGTTCTGGCCCGTGGAGCTACCGGTGGCGTTCGTCAGATCGGCGAAGCTGCCGGTGAGCGAGGCGATCGGTGCACCCAGGTTGTTCGTTCCGCTGTATGCCCGGATCACATCACCCGCCTGCATCATACCGCTCACGAAGCTCAAGGTGAGTGTCGTCCCTGCCGAGTTGCTGTGGAAGGACCAGGCCTTCACATCGTTGTTCTTGTAGCAGTAGTTCACCGTAATGGGCGTCGGTCCGCAGGTGTAGTTGATCGGACACGAGGACGCGTAGTCGCCCAGGTTCACGCTGCAGAAGCCATCGGAGGTCTGCACGCTCACGACGATCGTGGCCGTGGTGGGGAAACTGCCCACCGCAGGGATCGTGGTGGTGCTACCCGCCGTGGCACCGGTCACCGTAACAGGCGAGCCGCCGTTCACCGTGTAAACGATGTTGGCGGTGGCCGTGCTGCCGGTGGTGTTGGTGAGCACGCTCATGGTGAAGGTGTTCGCACCGCAGTTGTCGTTGATCGAGCTCACCTGTGCGGTCGGCGCGGTGCAGAAGCAGTTCGCGCTTACCGTCAACGTCACACCCGTAATGGTGTTCGTGCTGAAACCGTCCATCACGATGTAGTACAGGGTGTTCGGCGTCACGGCGATGTTCGTCAGCGAACTGTTCAGTCCGTTGGCGCATCCGACCGGTTCGCTGTCATCGTCCTGCGCGATCACCGTGGTCTGGTCCGCGGCCACCAGGTAGAGGTAGCTGTCGCCATTGCCGCAGATACCGATGCTCAATGTGGTCGTGCAAGGGGATGTGGTGATCTTGAAGATCTTGTCCGCTGCGCCCTGGCCGAAGTTGTTCGTGAAGCAGTTGGCCACGTCGTTGTCATGCGGGCCACTGCTGTGCGGCAGGCTCGTGATATCGATCGCGGTCGCGAAGGTGTCGCCCACAGGCGATGCGATCACGTTGAAGGTCCAGGTCGCGCAACCCGTGGCAGTTCCATTGGTGTTGCGGGGGACGACCCGCCAGGCGTAACCGCCATTGGCGAGTACACCGGCGCTGAAGGTCGTGCCGGCCTGGTTGAATCCGACCTGGGTGCTGGCAACTCCACCGGAGTTGAAGTACACATCGTAACCAGTGGCACCTTCGATCGGGTTCCAGCTCAAGGTCGTTCCAGCGCCTGAGCAGGACGAGCCACCGTTGGCCGGTGAGATCAGCGTGGTGCACGTCGGCGGGTTCGTGGTGAAGTTCCGCGCAACGCAACCCGAGGAGGTTCCATAGGGGCCTGTTGCGGTCACCATCCAGTAATAGGTCAGGTTGGGCGTAAGCACACCGGTCGCAACGCTCACACCAGCCTGGTTCAGGCTAAGGGGCGTGGTGGGCGTCGGGTTGTTGTCCATATAAACGCTGTAAGTGGTCGCACCGAGGGAGGTGTTCCACGTCAGCGTCGTACCGGTCGAAGCTTCGATCGTTGCCGCACTGGCCGGGCTGGCCAGGATGGGGCAGGGAGGAGCTCCCAATGTGAAGCTGCTTACGGCACATGGGGCGTTGACAGCCGTGCCGCCCGCATTGCGCGGCACGATGCTCCAGTAGTAGACCTGACCCGCGGTCGGGTTGGTCGGTACATAGTTGTAGGTGGTACCGGCCTGGTTGCTGCTCACCAAGGTGGTGGGCGGGTTGCTCTGGTCCACATATACGTCATAGCCGGTCGCGAATTGGGCGCTGTTCCAGCTCAAGCCTACCGGGTTGCCACCAACGGTTCCCCCATCGGCCGGTGCCAGATAGGTCGTGCAGGAAGGAATGGGTTGGGTGAGGCAGAGCGTGAAGCTTCCGCGGTTGGCGGTCGGTCCAAGGATCTGCAGGAAATACGTCGTGCTCGGGTTCACGTTCAGAACCTCAACGGATCCCGACACATAGCCGCCGAAGCCATAGTTACAAGCCGTTTGTGTTAAACCGCCACAAGCACCCGTATACAAGGCATAGCCCAACTGGGTAGCCGTTCCATAGGTGATGGTCATCGCCAACTGCGTGGTAGAAGCCCCTGTGGTGAAGGTGTACCATACATCGAGCGGCGTAGCGAAGATGCTGAAGCAGCTGGGGTTGGTCGCAGGAGGGGTCGCGCAGTTATTGTTGCCGTTCTGTACGGAAACGCAAGCACCGGAATTGATGGTGACAGGCAATGCGCCTGCGCAATCATCGTTGGTGATGGCGGGCGTGCAAGCCGCTACACAGGTAAGCGAGAAGGTGAATGAACCTGTCGCGCCATTATAGCCGTGAACGAAGATCAGATAGGGAGTACCGTTCGTGGTCGCCCAAGTTGTCGAGCTCTGCAGGCCGCAATCGTCATCGTTCCCAGCCACACAGGTCAGGGCGCCGCAGCCACCGGTGAAAACGGCGATCTGGGTATCGTAACTGGAACCGCAGAGCGAGGCGGTGAATTGCCCGCCATCGCCGGTTACGCTATACCAGCGACCCGGGTGGTTGGCCTGCGAACTGAAGCAACCTGGGTTCGCGCTCGTAACCGAGCCGACCGTGGAACCGCTGAAAGTGGTGCCACAGGTAACGGGCACAGCACTGCCACAGAAGTCGTTGGTGCCGCCGCCGGCGGTCACCCTATATCGCAACGTGTAAGGAACAGGACGTGGGTCGCATACGAAATTGCTGATGTAGAGACGGAAGGTACCCGTGCCCGTGGCGGTCCACGTCATCTTGGAAGCCGCGCCATCGCAGTTATCGTCCGCCGTCAACAGCGCCGCACCCGTGTTGTCCGCAAGCGTGAGGTAGGAATCATCTCCACCAGCGGTACCGCCATCGGCACTGCACAAGGAGAAATCGTAAACGCTGCCGGTCGTTGAATTGAAGGTCACGTAATCCGGACCACCAGCGGCTACCGCCAGTGACTGGTAGGTCCCCGTTGGTACGATGGTGCCAACGTTGGCACCGCTCACACACTGGCTATAGCCTGCCTGCAGGAAGAGCAGGGCGGCCACAACACCCGTGAAGCGCGTGAGCGCCGGGTGCCAAAGCCATCTCGAGAGAGAGTTTCGACTGATCATGTTTTCTGGTTTTGGTTTTCGGTTCTAGGGCACTAAAAAAGAAAGCCAGGTTCCTGGGACAGGGCCTGGCTGGAGGGACGTTGAGGATGCGCAACCACCATTCCGGAGCAACACTGGAGCGTATTGCGATCCGTTGATGACAAGGTCGACCCGATCGATAGGTGAACGTGCGTCAAAGTGAGGAGCGTGGAGCAGAATTCTTGAGGGGGACCAATATTAAAAGAGTGTATGCTGGAAAGCAACTTGAAAAATCTTATGAACAGAAGGCAACCAGCAACCTGAGGGTTCGTACCGGTCGAGACGTCCATTCCCGGCTGTTGTGGCGGATCGGACTTCATGCGACAAGATCGCGCATGCTTCCGATCATCCCCGTCCTGGGTAAGCTCTTTTTTTTGAGAGGTCATGTGATCGTCATTAGGCAGGCGCTCGTCGACCACCATGGGTCTATGGACGACGAACGGTCGGATGCGATCTTCGGGCCTTGGACGCCCTGCGGAGACCCTTGGAACACAGGCAACTAATGCGAGGAACGCGCGTCACATTCCAGCCACGTGGTGTACTTTCGCGCGGCCTTTCTGTTGAAGATGATGATGCTCCCCAAAGGCTCCAACACGACGTGGCGCTGGTCGCGTGCCGTGCTGGCATTGATCGGGACATTGGCCCTGGGAGCCGCACGAGCCGACCATTTCTCTGGAGCGAGCATCACCTACGAGTGCGTTGGGACGAACACCTACAAGATCTACCTGGACCTCTACCTCGATTGCGCGGGGACGTCGGTGACACCGCAGACGCTCTACTTCGACAATAGCTGCGGGGTGAGCTTCTCCATCGGGAGCCTGACCTACGTGTCAGTTGAAGAGGTGGCTCCCCTTTGTCCCTCGCAGGTGTCCAGCAGTACCTGCAACGGGGGTACGCAGCCCAGCTTCCGTCACTACCGCTTTCAAACGCAGTTGTTCCTGTCGCCATGCGACTTCTGGACCATCCACTGGTACATCTGCTGCCGCAATACGATGCAGAACATCCAGTTGACGCCGGGACTTTATGCGGAGGCGACCTTGAACAACCTCAGTGGCCTGTGCGATACTTCACCGCGCTTCATCGACACGGGGATCCCCTACGTGTGTGTGAACCAGCTCGTCAATTACAATCCCGGCGTGAGCGATGCGAACGGGAACACCATGGTGTTCTCGCTGATCAATGCGCGCTACGGGACGCCGACTCCAGAAGATGTGACCTACTACAATCCATACACCGGGGCACAACCTTTCGTAGGGATCACGATGAACTCCTTCACCGGGCAGTTGACCTTCACGCCGACGGCCATCGGTTATTATGTGGTGGTGATCCAAGTGACGACCTATACCCCAGGCGGGGTGCTTATCGGTTCAGTGATGCGGGACCTGATGTTCGCCGTAACGGCATGCAACGACACGCCACCGGTGATCATGGGGTTATCCAACCCCACGGGAGGCGTCGCCGTCGCGGCCAACAGCTTCTTCGCGTGCAATGGACAATCCTTCTGCGTGGATATCCCCGTTACCGACAATTCCTCGGGTGTCCCGATCACCATCACCTCCAACGCGCAACTGGTGCTGCCGGGCTCCACGTTCACCATCTCGGGAACGAACCCTGCTGTCGCCACGCTCTGTTGGACCGGCAATACGTCGCTTCTTCCGGCCACCATGTTCATCCAGGCTTCCGACGGTGCCTGCCCGATCGAGAACGTGATCTCCACCTTCATCAATGCCCAGCCTTGTGCAGCGCTCCCGATCGAGTTGCTCTCCTTCACGGCTCGTCGTTCTGACGGTCAGGTGATCGCGGATTGGACCACCGGCAGCGAACACAACACCGATCGGTTCACCGTTGAGCGAAGTACGGATCGATCCACGTTCAAGTCCATTGGCGTTGTGAAGGCGGCAGGAGAGTCGCAACGCCCGATCGATTACAGCCTCGTCGATCCCGCTCCCCTGGAGGGAACGAACTACTATCGTCTTCGGGAGACCGATCTGGATGGAACGGAGACCTTGAGCGAGGTGGTGGCGGTGACCTTTGAAGCGCCGGACAGGATCCTTGCCACATGGAATGGAACCGACAGTTGGTCGGTGACCGGTGCACCGGCTGGGGCGGAATGGACGCTGGTGGATGCGATCGGCCGAGTCCTTTCCACTGGGACCACGACGGACACCTCGACCCTGCGCGTCGACATGGACGCGACCAGCGGCATGCACTTGCTGCTGGTGCACAGCGGTGGTCGAACGCAAGTGCTCAAGCTGCCTGCTGATCCCCCCTTGGGTGCGGTGATCGCCAGCGTGCACGGATCCTGATCGTATAAGTGTAGATGGGATCTTCGGAACTGCAGCCCATCAGATGACAGGGACCTCTCCTCTCGCTTATAGGTCGGTCTAGCAGCGACTCTCTATCGGGCTGACAAGGCTCCTGATCGACGAGAACGCCAGGTAACGCGCCAGGAGTTCATCCACCCAGGGACCGGCCTTGACCGACCGCAAGGCCCAACAGTACTCTTCCATGGTGAGCGGGACGAAGGTGCCCCAGGACGAGAGTGCCTTGTGGTACCGGTTGACAGCGATCTGGCATTCAAAATTATCCTGCGGGTAAATGAACATGGAGCAGCCATGTGTGTAGGTATTGCTCACAGGCGGGCACAAGGACAGGCTCAACAGGTGCTGCCGCCACAGTTGCTCCGATCCCGGAGGCATGGAGCACAGTACTTCCAACGCGTCCGGCTTGAACTGTCCGGAAGCCTCCGCGATGTCGCGATAACGAGGGCTGAAGGGAAAGGGCTTATTGGTCATAGTCTCCGTGTACTTCGCTTCGATCCCGATGAACCCGGGCCCGCGCGTGCCCGTGTATTCAACGAACACGGCGAATGTGCAACGACCACCCATGCCGTGTTCATCTTCGCGACCGGGAGAATGTTCGAACTCGATGCGCGTTACCGAACCCACTTGCTCAGGACGCAGATACCGGAAGATCCGCGTAGCCAGGTCCAGATCCAGCTTCAATTCGCCGAAGAGGTTGAACGCAAGGGCCTGGCTACTGAGCAGATCACCGTAGAGCCGATCCTCCCGGAACTCCTTGCGATCGGCTCGGCTGCGTGCGGCGTTCGCCATCAACTCATCCACGACCACACGGCGGATACCCTCGGTGAGGAAATTGCTCCCTTCGCGCCGCGCATATTCCAGATCCACATGGTTGCACAAGGGGGCCAGTTTCCTCACACCCGTGGCCCCGTTCTTGAACGCGCGATCTGCGAGCGGCACACCGCGCGTGCGCGCCCACAAACCTTGCAACATCCGTGCGTTCGCAGTGAATGGACCATCAGAGTTGTTATATGCGTGATGCTCCTGAAGTAGTCTTTTGGTCGGCCGTTCCATGATCACGCATCATTTGGATATCGTGCTTCCCACGCGCACCAGGGTTTGCCGGTCGATGCGGTAGAACCCATTCTCCTGTGGCACCTGCTTGATCAGGCGGAACGCGTCCGGTATCCAGAACGCGTGCGTAAGCGTTTTTCTAGAGACCGTTGGGAATGTGAGGTCCATTTCGTGATAACCTGGAAAGCCAGCTGGCCGCTTGGGTCGTATGGCGGCGATGCTCTCAACGCGCAAGCGATCGCGCTCCGTGAACCGGAGATACTCCCCTTCGAACCGCGGTTGCCAATCCGCAGGAAGTACCCAGCTGCTCACCTGTCCGTGGGTACTGATGACCACGAACTCGTTCGTTGCCTGCGCGGTCGCGTTAAGCACTGGCAACATGGCAAAGGCCACAAGCAGCAGGCGGCTCATGCTTTCGGCGGCTCTTCCTGGCCACTTTTGATGGTGTCTTTCACCACCCGATAGGCGAAGTAGCCGCACACGGCCACACCCAGGGCCAGAATGGCGATGCAGAAGATGAGAAAGAAGGTATCCATGGTCAGAACATTAGATGTTGGAGCAAATAGGTACACGCACCGGCCACATAACCGAGCAGGGCGTAGATGCTGATCCGCTTCAGGTACCAGAAGAAGGTGATGCGTTCAAGGCCCATGGCTGCCACACCCGCCGCGGAACCGATGATCAACGCACTGCCTCCAGTACCGGCGCAATACGCGAGGAAGTGCCAGAAGGAATGATCGGTCGGGAACTGGTCCAGGCTGAACATACCCTGTACCGCTGCGACCAGGGGCACATTGTCGATCACAGCGGAGATCAGCCCCATGGCGAAAACGATCACGGACGTCTGATGCACGATGCGTCCAAGCCATTGTGCGGTATGCTCCAGCAAGCCGGCGTGTTCCAGCGCAGCGACGCTGAGCAGGATGCCAAGGAAGAAAAGCAGGCTCGGTGTATCGGTGCGCTCCAAGGCGGTGGTAATGGAAAGCGCCTTCCGTTCCGCACCGTTCTTGTCGCGATGGATCCTGGCGGTTATCACCCACATGACACCTAGGCCGACGAGCATGCCCATGTATGGCGGCAGGTGGGTAAGTGTTTTGAAGACCGGCACGAACAGCAATGTGCCGACACCGATCAGGAGCATGGCGCCCCGGTGAGGAGAGCGTCCGGTCGCCCCGGCCACGGGTGTTGGGTTGGTCCGTGTAATGCGGCCGTCGAACCGGTAGGAAAGAGCGGCCATGGGAACCGCCACCGCCACGAGGCTTGGAACCAATGTTGAGAGGATGATGCCCCCCGTGCTGATCCGCCCTCCGATCCAAAGCATGGTGGTGGTGACATCGCCGATGGGGGACCACGCGCCACCGGCATTGGCCGCAAGCACCACCGCCGAGGCGAAGTAGAGCCGGTCGCGTTGCTCGGTGAACAACTTCCTCAACAGGGTGACCATCACGATCGTGGTGGTGAGGTTGTCCAGCACAGCGGAGAGGAAGAAGGCCAGCAAGGCCACACTCCAGAGCAGCTGAACGCGACGGGTCTCCGAGATACGCTCGGTGATCAGGTCGAACCCGCCGTGCGCGGCGATCAGTTCCACGATGGCCATCGCGCCCAGCAGAAAGAAGACGATGCCCGCGATCCCACCCAGGTGATGGGTGAGTGGTGTGATCAGGTCATCGGTCGCATTGGCGAAGAGGGCGATGATGGTCCAGCAGAGCACGCCGGTGATCAATGCTGTACCGGCCTTGTTCACACCGATCGCGTTCTCGAAGGCGATCGCCGCATAGCCGAGCAGGAAAACAGTGATCAGCAGCGCGGTCATGTCCCTTCCAGTTCGTCGGGCCTGGGCGCGTCGTGTTCTTCCCTCGCTTCAAGCAGCGATGCACGCTGCACCATGATCCGTTGCAGCAAATGCGACGCGAAGGGTTCTTCTATCGAATAACCCAGTTCGGTCGCGGCGAACGCATGGGGCTCATCCTGCCCTCCCGCAGGGGGAACATCCGTGGGGGCCGAGCGTTGCTCCCACTTCCGTTCCTCCCTGCGGTCCCGGCGCCATGCGCGCCACCAAACGAAACCTGCATAACCCAATGATGGCGCGGCCACAACGACCAGGTAGAGCAGAAAGACCCGTGTCATCCGATGGTGGATATGAACAGGAGAGAAGGGGATCCGCCTCCCAACTCACGAGAGCGGACCCCTCTTCTCCCCGCACCGGAACACCTCACTTTCACCTGAGGTTGAGCAGGACCGTGTTCAAGTAAACACCACCCGAGATCACGTCGATCCTATAGGTGCCCGGCAGCAATTTTTTCGCGGGCGCGAACTTCAAATGGACGCGCGCGGCACGGTCGTTCACCATCGCCGTGGGCATCATATCGATCGATGCCATCGGCTCCGGCTCCGGGGTATCGATGGTCATGCTGATGCTGGGATCGGCCCCGGAATAATCCTTGCCATCGGGCGCGATGATCTTGAAGGAGGCTCCCTGTGCGAGGTTCTGGGGCAGGTCGAAGGCCATGCGGATCTCCTGGGCCCGCCGGGCGACCACCGTGATCTTGCTCTTCTTTCCGCGCAAGGCATCCACCTCCGCGTTGTTCACCATCCGGGTTCCTGCCCGTTGTTCCTCCAATTGGGCGGCCAGTTCATCACGCTGCTGGTTCGCTTTTCCCACTTGTTCCCGCAGATCGAGTTCGTTGGTGCCGGCCAACGCGAGTTGCAACTCCAACTGGCGCTTCGCTTCGCGGAGGGTGGCCACTTCACTGGCCAGCTCCCTGCCGCGGCGCGCGGCACCTTCCAAACTCCTCGAATGCGCCATGGCCGCTTCCACCCTGCGTTGGAGATCCTCCACCTTCAACTCCCCTTCACCCACCTCTTCATGTTCCCGTTGCAAGCGCTCGGCCAGGTCGACGATCTGTTTCTCCAGCTGCAGCTTCTCGCCGAGCAGGCGCTCGTTGGTGAGCTTGCCCTGGTCCAACCCGGCGGTCATGTTCAGGTTGTCGTTCCAGAAATACGCCGTGGTGCCGAAACCCCATAGCGTGAGGAAGGCGAGCACCGCGAGCACGATCCTGTTACGGGTCGTCCCGCGCTTGGTACTGTCACTTGATGCGTTCATGGCGTTCATGCGTTGGTGCGGAACAAAGCACCCCCACCCGTATGAAGGCCGCCGGCAAGCCGCGTGAAAAAGCGATGAAAAGCGGATCAGGCCGCCTTGGGCAGGTGTGCGGTGAACCGCGAACCCTTGCCCACCGTTGACTCCAGCGTGATGCGCCCGTTGTGCAGCTCGGCGATGCGCCGCGCCAGGGAGAGGCCGATGCCATGCCCCTTCGCACCGCCGGTATTGTTCACCCGGTAGAACGGTTCGAACACGCGGGTGCGGTCCTCCGGTGCGATGCCCGTGCCATTGTCCTCCACGATCACGCGCAGCTCACCATCGCCCGCCCGCAGCAACACCCGTGTACGGTGATCCGCCGAATACTTGCAGGCGTTCTCCATCAGGTTGGTGATGAGCGAACGCAGCAGGTTCTCATTGCCATGCACCAGCAGATCGCCCTCATCCTCCACCTCCGCCATGTCGATGATCACCGCGTACCGTGCGTCGATGCGCTGCACCTCCGCGCGCGCCTGCCACAGCACTTCGTCCATGCGAACGGGCGTGAACGTTGACGCCGGCGCCTTGTTCTCGGCCTGCGCCATCAGCAGGAGCCGGTCGGCCAGGCGGTTCAGCGCGTGCATGTCCTCCAGCACCGAGCGCAGGGCCACGGCGTATTCCTCCGGTGAGCGCGCTTTCAACATCAGTACTTCCAATTGCCCCGAAATGGCGGTGAGCGGCGTGCGCATCTCATGCGATGCGTTGGCGATGAAGTTGCGCTGCGAGAGGAAGGCCGTGTGCAGGCGGTCCAGCAGTTCATTGAACGACCGGGCCAGCTGTGCGAGCTCATCGGTGTTGTTGCCGGTCTGCACGCGGTGCGAAAGGCTCGCCGCGCTGATCTCCCTGATCTCATTGATCAACCGCAGCACCGGAGAAAGAGCGCGTTGTGCATAGAAGCGGCCGACCAGGAAGATCAGGATCTGCCCGATGAGGAACGTGGTGAGCATGATACGCGCTTCGTTCCGCAGTTTGCTGCGACCATAGATGTCCCGCCCGGAAGCCACCACAACGAACCGGTCGTAACGGTCGGTGAACAGGAAGGCCACCTGTTCGCGGTCGCCGAAGGATCGCATCTGCTCCCCTTCCAGGCGCACCTGGTCCAGCAGGGATCGCGGCACCGTGTCGTCGCGGGTGGGTGATCCGAGGCGGAAGATCTCTTTGTTGTGGTGGTCGTAGATGCGTATGGCCTCCTCGGGCAGCCGTACGGGGTTGTCGTGTTCGATCTTGGCCAGCAACCGTTCGTCCACCTCATCCACCTGGATCAGCAGTTTGGCGGTGTTGGTGCCGCGGTCCTTCAACCTGTTGGTGAACTCCTCCTGCCGATAATCCGCGGAGAGCAGATACACCACGATGAAGGCCCCGCCCAGGATCAGTGATGCGAGCAGCATGAACCGCAGGGCCAGTCGCGTGCGTATCGTCATGGCTGTGCGGTGAGCATATAACCCATGCCCACGCGGGTGTGGATGAGCTTGGGCTCGAAGTCCCGATCGATCTTCTTCCGCAGGAGCTTGATGTAGGCATCGACCACGTTGGTGCCGGTGTCGAAGTCGATGTCCCACACGCGCTCGCTGATCCGCGCGCGCGACAGCACACGGTCGGCGTTGCGCATCAAGTACTCGAGCAAGGCGAATTCCTTCGCGGTGAGGGCGATGCGTTTACCACCACGCACGGCTTCCTTCTTCGCCAGATCCAGTTCAAGATCGTGGTAGTTCAACTTCTCCGCCTGTTCGTGCATGGCCGAACCACGCCGGGTGAGCGAACGGATGCGTGCGAGCAGTTCCTTGAACTCGAACGGCTTCACCAGGTAATCATCGGCACCGGAGTCCAATCCCAGCACCTTGTCCTCGGTGGTGCCGAGCGCGGTGAGCATGAGGATCGGCATGGTGCCACCGCCCTTGCGTATGCCCCGGCACACCTCGGTTCCGTTCATGCCCGGCATCACCACATCCAGCATCACCAGGTCAACGGGTTCCTGCAACGCAAGACGCTGGCCCGTCGTGCCATCATACGCGCTAAGCACTTCGTAGCCGCTCTCCTCCAGGCCTTGTTTCAAAAAGGCCGCCACCTTCGGTTCATCCTCCACCACCAGTATGCGCATGGGCCAAAACTAGATCGTGCGCGATCGGCCCGACATGGCCCTTCGATCGGAGTTACATGGCCGCCACGATCGCTGAAGGGCGAACGAGCGATCGATGATCGCCGTTCGCGATCTCTACCTTGCCCCGCGCACCTGAACGGATGGTGCGTTCGCCATGACCCATCTGCCACCGCTCATCGCCGACCTTGGCCTGATCCTCTCCGTGGCCGCGGTGACCACGCTGGTCTCCCGGATGGTGAGGCAGCCCGTGGTGCTGGGCTATATCGTGGCGGGGTTCCTCGTGGGGCCGCACGTGGCCTTTGTCCCCACCGTGATCGACGAGGCCAGCGTGGGCACCTGGTCGGAGATCGGGGTGATCTTCCTGCTCTTCAGCCTGGGACTTGAATTCAGTTTCAAGAAACTCGCCAGGGTGGGCGGCACCGCCACGGTGACCACATTGGTCACCGTGCTCTTCATGTTGGGCGCGGGCTACATCACCGGGCGCGCCATGGGCTGGGGCACCATGGACAGCATTTTCCTCGGCGGCATCCTGTCGATCTCCTCCACCACCATCATCTTTCGCGCGTTCGATGAATTGGGCCTGAAGACCGCCTCCTTCGCCAGCCTCGTGCTGGGTGTGCTCGTGGTGGAGGACCTTGTCGCCATCCTGCTGCTGGTGTTGCTGAGCACGGTGGCCGTGAGCCAGAGCTTCTCCGGTGGTGCGCTGCTGTTCGAGATGGGCAAGCTCGGTTTCTTCCTCGTGCTCTGGTTCACACTCGGCATTTTCCTCATTCCATCGCTGCTCAGCCGCCTGCGCAAGTGGATGAACGACGAGACCCTGCTCATCGTCTCCGTGGCGCTGTGCCTCACGATGGTGTACCTCGCCGTGCGTGCCGGCTTCAGCGCCCCGCTCGGCGCCTTCGTCATGGGCTCGTTGCTGGCCGAGACCTCGAAGGCCGAGCGCATCGAACACCTGGTGAAGCCGGTGAAGGACCTTTTCGCTGCCATCTTCTTCGTGTCCGTGGGCATGATGATCGATCCGCATGTGCTGCGCGACCACTGGCTGCCCGTGTTGGTGTTGAGCCTGGTGACCCTGATCGGCCAGCCGCTGAGCAGCGCGCTGGGCGCGCTGCTTGCCGGGCAGCCCTTGAAGGTGTCCGTGCGCGCGGGCATGAGCCTCTCGCAGATCGGTGAGTTCTCCTTCATCATCGCCACACTGGGTCTTTCGCTCAAGGTGACCAGCGATCTGCTCTATCCCATCGCCGTGGCGGTATCGGCGCTCACCACCTTCACCACGCCTTATATGATCAAGGCCGGCGAGCCCATGCACCGCCTGCTGGTGCGCGCGCTGCCCGCGAGCTGGCTGCGCGGCATGGGCCGCTACAGCGATCAAAGCGGCCAGGTGAAGGCCATCAACGCGTGGCGCAAACTGCTACGGGCCTATCTGCTCAACATCGTGTTGCATTCGGTGATCACCCTCGCGGTGATCCTGCTCTGCTCGCGTTTCCTCACGCCCCTGCTCACCAACCGGGAGGTGAGCCTGTTCGGGACCACACCCAGCGGCGGTCATCTGCTGGCCGGCCTGTTCACGCTCATGGCCATCCTGCCGGGCATCTGGGCCATCGCCATCCGGCGCATCCAGCGGGCCGCCTACCGCACCTTGTGGGTGAACCGGCGGCAGCTGCGTGGCCCGCTGGTGGCCCTTGAGCTTTTGCGCATCACGGCCGCGCTGTTCATGCTCGCCCTGGTCGTGGTGCTCTTTTTCCCCACCGGGTGGGCCTTCATTGCCGTGCCGCTGGTGGTGGTGGTGGCGCTGGTCATCTTCCGCCGACGCCTGCAGGGTTTCTACCAGCGGCTGGAAGCCCACTTTCTGTTGAACCTCGACCAACGTGCGCATCGCGAGCAACGCAGGCTGCCCGAACTGGCACCGTGGGACATGCACCTGGCCAAGGTGACCGTGGCTGATGCCCCGCATGTGGTGGGCCGGAGCCTGGCCGAACTGGCGCTGCGCGAGCAGCATGGCATCAACATCGCCCTCATCGAACGCGATGACCGCACGATCCCTGTGCCCGGCCGTGAAGAACGCCTGCTGCCCGGCGACGACCTGCTGGTGATCGGCACCGACGAACAGCTGGCGCGGCTGAACACCTGGCTCAGCGAGCCCGATCAAAAACCCCAGGGCGAAGCCTTCCGGGAGGAGGACCTGGAACTGCTCAAGTTCGAGTTGGGCGCGCGGTCGCCCCTGGTGGGTGCGGGCATACGCGCTTCGCGCATCCGCGAGGAGGGGCGTGCCCTGGTGGTGGGCATCGAACGCGATGGGCAACGCCTGCTGAACCCCGATGGTGCCGTCGCCTTCCAAAAAGGGGACGTGGTGTGGATCGCCGGCGATGGCGACCGCATCCGCGCGTTCATGGGAGGCGGCAAGGGCGAGGCGGTTTGATGTTGTGACGCGAAGCGCTACAGTTCATGTGAACAGGCGCAAGGTCCCGAAGCGGAGACCATGCGGAGGTTTAGTGCTCTACCCCCTTCCAGCCCGCTGTAGCGTCGCGATCTTACTGGCTACGAGGACGCGCTGCTGTTCTAGTACCGTCCTCATATGCGTGGGCAGATCCTTGGCGGCCAATGCTTCATCGTAATGCTCCAAGAGTCGTGCTTCCGCCCGTTCACATTCGTCTAGCAGGGCCGTTGCAACCGGGCGTGCGATAGAGTCGCGCACCCGGAGCCAGATACGATCCACGATCCCGCCGATCGTTCCTGGAAGGGGCATTTCCTCCCCAAGGGCCTCCACCTCGTGCGTGAGCGCACTGATCATCGATCCGCGCAATGCGCTCATTTCCTCGAACAATTCCATCAACGCTTGGTCATCCGCTTTTTCAGCCAAGACACGGTACGTAAGGGCGCTTTCGGTTAGTTGCTGATGAATGTTCCTGATGATGAAGTCGGGTCGGTTGCTCATTGGCGTTGCAGATCAAGGAAGGTGCCGCAAGGAACGTTCCAACCGATCGCGAGAATGGGCCCAAGACTCAACCGCCGATCATCCGTTGGAGCAGGCGGCGGCTTCGTACCAGCATTTTCAACCGCCGGCGTTTTAGCACGATGGGCGCGTCGTCCTCCCTATGTTCATTCATGTTTTGGTCATATGCCCGCAGGACTTCAGAATAGGTGAGCAGACCTACCACCTTGTTCCCATCATCGATCACGACTAATGCCCGCGCCTTGGTGCGGGCCATCAAGGCTACGGCATGACGCAGAGCACTGCTCGCTTGAATGGCTTGTGGAACGCGGATCAAGCGGCCGACCGCTTCGGAGTTCGGCAGGGCGTGCAGATCGGCCAGTGCCACGATACCCTGGAATCCAGTGGCATTGTCCGCAACGAACGCGTGCTCCGCGCCAGGTCCAAAGCCTTCTATCGCTTCCTGAATGCTGGTCGCGCTGCTGAATACAGGAAGGCTGTCATCCATAACGTGTCCAACAAGGACCTTCTCCAGAATGTCGGGCTGGTACGAATCCGGCGTACGCACGCCGCGGCGTGCGATCTTCTCCGTCATGATGGTGTTCCTCATGAGGAAGTAGGAGACCAGGTAGGAAGCCGCACATGCACCAAGCAAGGGGAGAAGCGCTTCGGAGCGGCCGGTGGTCTCCAAGGCGAACACGATGCTGGTGAGTAGTGCGCGTGAAGCACCGGCGAACATGGCGGACATGCCGACCACAGCTGCGAGTGGCAACAACAATCCCACGGATGGGAAAAGAACCTGTCCCGCCATGCCGAGCAATAGTCCCAAGGCCGCGCCAATGGTGAGCAGAGGTGCCAACGTACCACCGGAAGTGCCGCTGCCCAGGGCGATCGACCATGAGAGCAGCTTGAGAACAGCGAGGGAGAGGATCACGCGTAGGGGTGCATCGCCGCTCAACAGTGCAGTGATGTTCTCATAGCCCACGCCCAGCGTGCGTGGCGCGAAGAACCCGATGACACCCACCACCACACCGCCGATGGCCGGCCACCAGATCCAAGGGATCGGAAGTTTCTCGAAGCCGTCCTCGATCGTGTATACGAGTTTGGTGATCAGCAACGCGCAAAGGCCGATCACCAAGCCGATGAGACTGTAACCGAACAGACCGGGATCGCTGGGTGCGAGTACCGCGGGCATTGCGAACACCGGTCCGTGCTCGAAAAGGAGCCTGTGTCCCGCGGCCCCGGTAATGCAGGCCAGCGCCACGGGTAGCAGCGAGCGCGGCGAGAACTCGAAGAGCAGCAATTCGATGGCCAGGAAGATCGCCGCGAAGGGACTGCCGAAGATGGCCGACATGCCCGCCGTGGCCCCTGCGGCCAGCAATACCTTGCGCTCATTGGGGGTGACCCGGAAGATCTGACCTACGGTGGAACCGAATGCGCCACCCGTTGCAATGATCGGACCTTCAGCACCGAACGGACCGCCGGTGCCGATCGAAATAGCGGCGGAGAGTGGCTTCAGGTAGGTGATCGATGGTTTGATACGGCTCTGGTTGGTGAGGATCTGTTCCATCGCTTCCGGGATGCCATGCCCGCGTATCGCCTTCGATCCGTAGTAGGCCATCAGTCCCACGAGCAATCCCCCGATGGCTGGTATGCCGATCACCCATATACCGAAGTGGTTCCCGCCAGGCAGGTGATGTTGGAACGTTAGTTGGCCAAAGAAGGCAACATTGGTGAAGAGGTCGATGACGAGAGCAAGGATCTTGGCCAGGCCGCAAACGACCATGGCCGATAGTACCGCGAACGCGCTGATGCGCAGGATCCGCGGCTTGTCATCGCCATTGGCAGGAGTGAACGCCTCCCGACGGAGTGCCTCGCTCATCGAGGGTGCGACAGGGATACCGTTCCGCAGGATGTCGTTCCTCCTCATCGTGTGTCGCAGCGGGCGCGCTTGCGAGGATGTAAAAGTACCTGAGCCGCCCGTGTCCGTTATTCGTCCAACGAGTGAAGGAAGGCACGAACGCGGACCAAAGTTCGGTGCGCATCGCACTGCGCGACGGGACCATGCTACAGCGCTTGTTCCCCATGTGTTTCGTGGCGCTTGTAGAAACGCGTGAGTTGCACACGCAAGGTGTAGTATCGAAAAAGGCCGACTACGAGGAAGACCCCGCTGAGCATCAGCGAGGGATAGCCGGCCCAGCGCAGGTCGCCGTGGCCTTCGACACGCAACAGCGCGATACCGCCGATGAGCAGGTAGAGGCTGGATCGGATGTAGCTGAGCAAGGTGCTTTCGTTTGCCAAACGTGTGCGCACCAGCGCCAGGTGATCGCGCAGGATCAGTTCCTCCTTGTGGGTGAAGTCCTGGTCTGGGCGCATTATGTTCCGGAGGAGCGAGCGGGAGTTCATGACAGCAAAGTTGGCTGCGTTAACGTCCCCTCGGATCGGTCCGTCTGATGCTGAGGAAGGTTCACCTCAAAGTGGGCCGTCCCATGGTTCGGATGTCCGTGTAAATACGCCCGACCTGGAGTGTTGATGCCATGGAACACCATTTGTGCCTCAAGGGCTGTGAACCGATCAGAGGGGAACATAGCAGTGGTCACGGGCGCTGAGTCCGGGATCGGGGCCGCGTGTGCCATCGCCTTGGCCGGATCCGGGGTCGCTATCGCGATCCTTTATTGGCGCGATCAGGCAGCGGCGGAAAGGACGCGAGAGAGTATTCAAAAGATCGGTGCGGATGCGATCACCATCCCCATGGATGTGACCAGCGAGAAGGACGTGGAGGGTGCCTTTGATCGCGTGCGATCGGAACTGGGAACGCCTGACATCCTGGTCAACTCTGCAGGGCTCAATATGACCGGTGTCGCGGTGGCCGACATGGAATTGGAACAATGGGAGCGGATCATCCGCACTGATCTCACTGGTCCCTTTCTCACCTGCCGTCGTTTCGCCCGCGACCTGCGCGCGGGAGGCCGTCCGGGGCATGTGATCAATATCACGTCCATCCACGCCACGGTCGCGCGCGCTGGTGGGGCCGACTATTGCGCGGCGAAGGGTGGCCTGCAAAGCTTCACATCAGCGCTCGCACTCGAACTCGCGCCGTTGCGCATCAATGTGAACGCCATCGCGCCCGGTATGATCCTCACTCCCATGAACGAGCGCGCCGTGAAGGATGCGGCGTATCGCCAGGCATTGGAACGCTCCATACCATGGGCGCGTGCCGGTACGGCGGAGGAGGTCGCGCGGGTCACCGCGTTCCTCTGCTCTTCCGTAGCGGACTATATAACCGGCGCCACGTTCACGATCGATGGTGGCTTGTCGTTGATGTTGGGCCAGGGAGCATGAGCTTGAGCGCACGAAAGCGGCGGATGGTGGACTTCAACGTGGAGGAGATACAACCCCTGGAACTCCGTGCTTTTGAACCCCTGCACGAACTCGACCTGATGAGCCCCTATGTGTGGGAGGAACCGGGGGGCGAACTAGCGATCCTCGTACGCGCTGTGCCAAAGCACCCCGCCAAGGCGGGTAACACGGGTAGCATCTACTACGGTACAGGTACCAACGGGCTTCATTTCAACATGCACAAGTACCCCGTGATCGTGCCGGGCACCGGGCCGCTGGATATCGGTGGTTGCGAAGACCCCACCGTTGTGAAGTGGAGGGGTCGCTACATCGTGTACTACACCGGTGTCGATCGTACGCTCTCTTCCGGCCAGATGCTTTACGCCAGTGGTCGATCGATCACCGAACTGAAGCGGCGCGGCATCGCGCACGCCAGCGATAAGACCGAGGGCAATGTGAAGGAAGCGACCGTTGAGCGGACCGCTGATGGGCATTGGCGTCTCTTCTATGAATACGCGCGCGACAATGCTTCGCGCGTCGGTCTGGCGATCGGCAAAGGACCCTTGGGACCATGGTCGGAAAACCCAGCGCCTTTCCTGCCCCGCCCCGACCGTTGGGATAACTGGCACCTTTCCACCGGTCCGTTGTTGACGAGCGACCCCGACATGCCAGTGATGTTCTACAACGGTGCCACCCAGGATGCGCGCTGGCGTATCGGCTGGGTCGCCTTCGATCGCGATTGCAGGAAAGTGGTGGACCGTTGCATCGTGCCCATGATCATACCGCCACCACCGTTGGAGCGCATGGGCATCGATATCGCCTTCGCAGCCTCCGTATTGGCACGCGGGCATCAGGCGCACCTCTACTACTCGCTTGCCGACCAGGCGCTCTTCCGCGCCATCATTCGCAAGAGTTGAAAAGCGCAGCGGCCTGCTTCAGCTGGCTATCGGGGAAGTGTACCGAACACCACACGACCGGAACCTATGGACCGTGACGTTCTACCGCTCATAAGCCACGCTGAACCGCACACCGGGGATACCGGTGGGCAGGAACTCCATGGATTCCTGCTGCACGGTGACGTTGTAACCGGCGATGGCAACGATGCGTGCGGCCGTGGCATCCAACTGCCAATGGGTCGCGAGCCAGGCGCGACAGGCCTGCTCAAGGCGTGCCAGTTCGTCCGCCGCAAGCTGCTTGTGCGATCCCGGCGTGGGGTACAGGTGTACTTCGCGGATCACGAAGCCCCTAGGTGTGACCGCGGGGGCGGTGTTCTCGCGGAAAACGAGCACCGACTTTCCAGCACATTGGGATCCTAAGCTTAGAATTCCACGTGGACAAGTTGTCGCG
>JADMIO011000756.1_pt1 | contig 42319 bp, 31 predicted proteins | sample 8958161 | NCBI WGS metagenome assembly JADMIO01 (sample SAMN16585339, study PRJNA669376) | soil metagenome | isolation source: Crop rotation soil | place: USA: Cullars Rotation, Alabama | collected 2011 | reverse complement strand
CACATCAACCGGCACAATCTTGTCGACGCCCTGCACGATTGCGTAATTATCAAACACGCCACCCGACGTGGCGCACGCTCCCATGGAAATCACCCACTTAGGTTCCGGCATCTGGTCGTATATACGACGCAATACCGGCGCCATCTTCCGCGAAACGCGACCGGAAACGATCATCACGTCAGCTTGTCGTGGCGAAGCGCGAAACGCTTCGGCGCCAAATCTGGCGATGTCGTTGCGCGAGCTGACCACGTTCATCATCTCGATGGCACAACAGGCCAGGCCAAACGTGGCCGGCCATAACGACGATTTCCGCGCCCAGTTAATCAAGGAATCCAGACTCGTCGTTAATACTTCCGGCAGGGCTTCAGCTAAGACGTTCTCTAAACCCATAGTTTTACGCGGCTTTCTTAACTCTTCGCTCCGCCGCCTCCAGCAATTTGGCTTCAGCTTCAGCTTCGCGACGCGCGGTCTCGCTCCAGTCAAACGCGCCTTTCTTAATCACATAAATCAGTCCGGCAGCCAGGAGGGCGATAAAGATGATCATTTCAAAAAAGACGACGTTGCTCAGCCCGTACTCGGGCGAAGAAAGTCGCCGAAACACCACCGCCCACGGCACCAGGAAGATGACTTCAATGTCGAACAGGATGAAGATCATCGCGATCAAATAGAACTTGACCGAGAAGCGTTCGCGGGCCGAACCCACGGGATCCTTCCCACACTCGTAAGGCATCAACTTCGTCCGCGTCCGCTTGCGTTGACCGACCAGGTGTGACAATCCGATGAAGGTCACCGCGAAGCCACCCGCGACGACGAACATCAAGAGCACCGGAAGATAGTCAGCCAGGTTGAAGCTCATATCTTGAGCAAAGGCCTAAGCGCAAAGAGCTCGGAGGCTTCAGGTCGAGAAAGACCAGCCGCTTGCTCTTTCCCCTTTGCTCTCGGCCACGTGTCTGCTTGAGAATGATTGTACAAGCAAGGATCGTAGGCCAACGATGAAAGGGTGTCAAGGCGATGAATGTCTTTGTTTCAATGCAAATGAAGAATTCATTGACCGGCGAAAAATGCGTGTGCTACTTTCGAGTTGGCCTACATTTTCTCCTGAGCGCCGCGACTATAAACTTCTACTCGGAAAGTGATCACCGGATACAACACAGACGTTGAGCACGGCGGCGTTGTCTATCACGTCCAAACGGAAGACAAGGGTCTGCAAACGCCGATCATTCTGTCGCTGGTTTATGTCGGCGGCGCGATCCTGGCGAGCAAGCGCGCGCCTTACGACGATCTGATTACTTCCGGTTTCGACAAGCAGATTCTGGCTGAGCGCCTGCAACGTCAGCACAAGCTGATTTGCGCCGCAGTGCATGCGGGCCGCATCGAAGACCTGAAACGAATGGGAGAGCGCGACGCGCCACCCACGGCCGGAAAGGAAACGACGAAGCCAGTTGGCGAACCACCGCCTGCGAGCGTCGAAGCGACCACGCCAGTCGCTGAGGCATCTCGTCCGGTCGCCGCGGCGCCGCCGCCGCCAGAACCACAGTCCGCGTCGAGCGCTGCGACCGTTCCGTATATTAGCGACGCGCCTTTGGATGTGAGATTGATCGACGAGCCCGAGTTCCGCGGCGGCACTTCGGTAGTGTTGAAAGCTTTGGTAACTCGAGCGTCTGGCGGTGGTCGCAGCCCGGCGGCCAATGTGAAGGTCGTTGTAAAGACTCTCAGCACAAGTTTTTCGCCGAGCAAGGTCGAAGCCTTGACCGACAACTCAGGCTTGGCATCGGTTTCATTAACTTTCCCGCGATTCCGTGGAGGCCGTGCGGCCGTGCTGGTGCAGGTTGAAGACCAGGCGGCGCGCGCCGAGCTGCGCCGCATCATCGTCCCCAGCGGCTGAGTCGAGCGGACCCGTGCACATTCACCTTAACGGAGAAAACAGAGAATTTGCAGAAGGCTTGACCGTCGAGTCTCTCGTTGCCGCCCTCGGGCTTGAGCCGACTCGGGTGGCTATCGAACTCAACCGCAACGTGGTGCGCCGCAACCAGTGGCCGAGCACGATTCTTCATGATGGCGACCGGATAGAGATCGTTCACTTTGTTGGCGGCGGTTCACTCGCAAGCCGCTAACGCCGCGCTTCAGATCCTTTTTCAATCGGTGTAGAGTCTCGTCGTAACGCAAACTTTGATTTGCGGAGCGCAGTCTGGCAGGTTGCGTTACATCCGCAGTCGCAAATTGACAGTTTGCGTGACATCAATTGTTCCGAAGGAAGTAAGCATTCATGTCCAGTCCAGCAATCGCGTTAACGGATGAATTCAAAATCGCCGGCCAGGCGTTCACTTCGCGGCTGATCATCGGCACGGGTAAGTATCGTTCGCACGATGAGATGAAAGCTGCGCACCGGGCTTCGGGCGCTGAGATGGTGACCGTGGCCGTTCGTCGCGTCCCGCTCGATCACAGCAGCGAATCGTTTCTCGATCACCTCGATCCGTCATTGCAGATTTTGCCGAACACCGCCGGCTGCTACAACGCCGAAGAAGCGGTGCGGACCGCGAGGCTGGCTCGCGAAGCGTTGGAGACCGAATGGATCAAGCTGGAAGTTATCGGCGATCAGACGACACTGTTTCCCGACAACGAAGGCACGCTTGAAGCTGCGCGCACGCTGGTTAAAGAAGGCTTCATCGTGTTGCCGTATTTCACTGATGATTTGATCGTGGCGAAGAAACTGCTCGACGCCGGATGCCCCGCGGTCATGCCGCTGGCTGCGCCCATCGGCTCCGGCCTCGGCGTGCAGAACCCAACCAACCTGCGCATCATGCGCGAACAACTTCCCGACGCCACCATCATCGTCGATGCCGGAGTCGGTACCGCGAGCGATGCTGCAATCGCCATGGAACTCGGCGCTGATGCAGTCCTAATGAACACCGCAATTGCCGAGGCTGCCGATTCGGCCAGGATGGCTGAAGCGATGAAGCTTGCGATTCAAGCGGGCCGGCTTGCGTACGTTTCGGGTCGCATGACGAAGCGTCTTTATGCCAGCGCCTCCAGCCCGGTGACGGGCGTCGTTCGATAACCCGCCGCTCACGGCTTTTCTCTGGCCCGGCGGTTTACGCTTGATATCCAGATTTTGAGAAGGAAAAGAGCCTCCCAAGGAGGAATGCGCAATTCAGAGCTAGGGATTTGCCGCCTTCGGCGTAATGCTGGCGGTGGTGCCATTGCGTTTGAAATCGGTTGAGTTGGTGTCATTGTCCGTCCCATTCGGGCTGCGAATGTAATCCTGTAACCCGCTCGTGATCGGTGACTGAAACGCTGTCCCTTCCCCAAAAGCGGCGAAGAAAGCGGGCGCGGACGAAGTGTTGTTGTAAGTCAGACCATCAATCTTCACCCCATTAAGTTCAATCTTTACGCCACCCGACGCCGCAGTTAGATCGAGGTTGCCGGAGTTGTTGAAGTCCGCCGCTACTCCGTAGGCGTTACTTCCATTGACGATGATGAAATAACTATTCGGACCGATTGTCGTAGTGCCGCTGCCTACTGCGCCCGGAAGGGTGTAGGTGGTGGCCGTCGCCGTCGAAGCCCCAGTGCGGTAAGAGATGACGAGTCCGCTGATGTCAATGGTTTTCGTTCCTGACTTGTTGTAGAGCTCGATAAAGTCATTCGCGTTCGCGGGCGGACTGCTTGGTGCTTGAGTTACGATTTCATTAATTATCACATTTGCAGCGGCCGTCACGGTGACGGTGGCGAAGTCATCGCCGGTGCCATCGTTGGGGGTTGAGTCGGGGTCCGTAGTCGCGTCCGCAGTAACCTCCGCGTTATTGATCCTTGCGCCCACAGTTGCGGTTACGGTCGCCGTGATCGTCAACGTCGCCACGTCAGTTCCGGTCGCCACCGTACCGAGTGTCCAGATGCCCGAGCCGCTCGCGTAGGAACCTTGACTGACTGTGGACGATACGTACTGCAGGCTGCCGGGCAGCAGGTCAGTTACCTGAACGCTGCTCGCCGGATCGGGACCGGCGTTACTGAGCTTGATGGTGAAAGTGACGTTTTGGCCGATGTTCGGAGTCGTGTCATTCACTGTGTTTGTGATCGACAAGTCAGCTGAGGCTGCCGCGGCATCATCGTTCTGAATAGTGCCGAGAGCTTGTCCGTCAGAAACGGTCGCACCCGTAACGCCGCTAAGATTCACGAAGAAGGTTTCATCAGATTCAATGTCCGTATCGCCATTCACTGTAACGCTGACAGTCGTCGAGGTGCCGTTCTGCGCAATGCTGCCACTGCCGTTGACGATCGCGCCATAGTCAGTCCCGGCGTTGGCCGGATTCGTAGTCCCATCGGCGGTGTTGATAGTGAAGGTCACACCTCCCGGCGGAGCAGGTGAAGTCAACTGCACGGTGAAATTGAAAGTCGTAGTGCCGCTATTTCCTTCGCTGAAGCTCACATCATTTATAGAGAGCGCTGGAGTATCGACGGCCGCCGTGATGCTGAAGTCATCGACCGCGAGCCCGTCGTCGTTTCCGGTTGCATCCGTATCGGTCCAACGAATCCAGAAAGTCGAGCCGGCCGCAATTGACAATCCGTTGATGGTGTTGCTGATGGCGGCGCGATTGGCGACGTTGTTGCCGTCCTTCGAACCCGTAGTTACGGTGTTGGGAGTAATGAAGTTGAGCGCAGAAACGCCGGTCCAGGTTCCCGTCGTCAGGCTGGTAGCGTTGGTGCTGTATTCAAAGTTGATTTGATCCGTGCGACCGGCGTTACCCAATCTCCACTCTTCACCGGTATACGCAATCGTCAGCGAATTAATCGTCGAGCCCGTGTCGTTCTTAAAGTATGCGCCGATCGTCGGCACCAGACTGCCGGTGCGGAGCCCGCCCAGCGCGCGGTCAGTCGGAACGGTGGTAGAGCCATAGCTGTAAGTATCGCCCGTGGTGCTGCCGCCGTTATTGGCTGTATACACGGTGTTCGCCGCGGTGCCGCTCTCGGCGCGCGTCCAGGCCGTCGGTGTAGTGCTGGAATTCCCGGTCTGCGCCATCACGTCAAAGTTTTCGGTATAAGGAGTATTCACCGCCGCAATGCTGAACGGATCATCGAGGAAAATGGTGCCAAACGCCTGGCTGTCAGTCATGGTGGCGCCTGACGGCGAGGTCAGATCCACCAGGAACATTTCGTCACCTTCGGCGTTCGTGTCGCCGTGAATTGTGACGTCGAAGGTCTTCGTCGTGTCTCCCGGCGCGAACGTCAACATTCCCGAGGCCGCGTCATAGTCGCCATTGGCTACGGTGGCGCTGGAATCCGAAGTTGCGTAATTCACGGTCACAGAGGATTGCGATGTGCCCGTCAACGTCACGGTGAACGTCATAGTCGAGGTCCCGGCACTTCCTTCGATGATGCTGGCGTCTGCAATTGCGAGGGTGGGTTGCGCATCGTCATTGGTAATCGTTCCCAAGCCCTGGCTGTCAACGACATTCGCGCCGGTGACATTCGAAAGGTTCACGAAGAAAGTTTCGCCCGGCTCAAATATCGTGTCGCCATTCACCGTCACGCTGACCGTGGTTGACGAATTTCCTTCGGAGATACTCCCGCTAACGTTGATGATGGCGACGTAATCACTTCCGGAGACTGCCGGATTGGTGCTGCCGTCTGCGGTATTGATCGTGAAGCTCACGCCGCCGGTCTTGGCGGGCGCAGAGAGATTCACCGTGAAGTTGAAAACTGACGTGCCGGCATTGCCCTCGGCCTGGCTGACATCGGTAATCGAAAGATCCGGCGGCGCGTCGTCATTCTGAATCGTTGCTTGTCCCTGACCATCAGCAATGGTTGCGCCGGAAACATTGGTGACGTTGACGAAGAAGGTTTCGTTAGGCTCGTTCGTGGTATCAGCGTTAACCGTTACCGCAAAATTGAATGATGATGCGCCTTGTGCAATTGTCTGCCCGACAATTGAACCTGCCTGGTAGTCGTTGTCTTCAGTTGCCGGATTGTGATCCAGGGCCGTGCCATCCGCAGTCGCGATGTCAAAGGTGACGGTTGCCGGGGCCGGGTCCGACAACGTTACGTGGAAGGTGAAGGTCGTGGCGCCGCTGTCGCCTTCGGCAGCCACCACGTCGTCAATCGATAACGCCGGCAGGTCATCATGCTGAATCGTGCCCGTCCCCTGACCGTCGGTGACGTTCGCGCCCACGACGTTGGTGACATTCACCAAGAAGTTTTCATCCGGTTCGACGTTGGTGTCGCCGTTTATGGTGACACTGAAGGTGTAAGTGGTTTGTCCCGCGGGAATTATCTGGCTGGTGAGGCTCTTCGCCACGTAATCGTTACTAGCCGTCGTCGCGGTGTCGTTCTGCGTGGCGATATCAAACGTGACATCTGATCCTTGCGCGGGTGCGCTCAAGGTCACGGTGAACGTTGCCGTGGTGGTGCCACTGTTGCCTTCGGTCACTGAGACATCGTTGATTGCGAGATTGGGCGTGACGGCGCCTGAACAGGAGTTGGTGGCGGAAATCGAGTTGCGCGGTGCAGGCGCCGAAGTGAAGAAATCGGCTGCGTTATCGTTCGTATCCGTGCAGCCGCCAGCTTTGCGGAAATCGGCGATGGCGTTATTGCCGCTGGTGAAAGCTGCCGGCACCGTTCCTTCGTAGCAATGGTTAGCGGTGGCAGCCGTTCCCAGGTAGCCAACAAAGTCGGCGATTGCGCTGCTCGCCGGATTAAGCGGTGGTGTCCCGTCGTCCCCCGGACAATTGCCGGCAAGCAAGGTTGTGTTTGCCACCAGCGCGACCTTGCCGGCCGTCGTACTCGTGAGATTAATTGTCCCGGTCACATCAGCCGCTGGCAGAGCGCTACCGATTCCGCCTCCTGACCCTTCTCTGATTAAGAAGTACTTCCCAGGAGCGACGGTGCCGGAAGTTAAATCAGTCTTGGCCCAGGTCGATCCTGAAGTACTGAGGAATTGCGCGGAGTACGGGGTCACCGAGAAATCAACCGTGGTCGTGCCGCGATTGAACAACTCGATGAAATCGTTGGTGTAGGTTGCGCTGCTGAGGCCGCCGCCGGGATAGATCTGGCTGATGACCAGGTTGGCGGCATCATCATTCTGAATTGTGCCCAGGCCTTGCGGATCGAGGGCCGTAGCGCCATTCACGTTGGTGACATTGACGAAGAAGGTTTCGTTCGGTTCGACGAGTTTGTCTCCGTTCACGGTCACATCAAACGTGTAGCTGGACTGGCCTGCGGCAATCGTTTGATTAGTCAGCGCGTGCGCGACGTAATCGCTACCCGCCGTCGTCGCAGCGCCGTCGGCAGTCGTGATGTCGAAGGTGATGCCGCCCGCCGGCGCCGGTTGCGACAAGCTGACCGTGAAAGTGAATGTGGTCGTGCCGGTGTCGCCTTCAGTCGCGGAAACATCGTTCACGGTCAACTTCGGACTGTCATCGTTCTGAATGGAGCCCGTGCCCTGGCCGTCGGCGATGGTCGCGCCAGAGACATTGGTCACGTTGACGACGAAATTCTCGTTAGATTCGATCGCCGTGTCGCCGTTAACCGTCACGTCGAATTGATAGGTCTGTTGTCCGGCGGCAATCGTCTGACTGGTGAGGCTCTTCGCGACGTAATCATTATCGGCAGTAGTTGCCGTCCCGTCGGCGGTCGCGATGTCGAACGTCACCGTGGCCGGCGCCGGCGCCGATAGGCTTACGGTGAAGGTAAATGTCGTCGTGCCGGTATCGCCTTCGAATGCGCTGACATCATTAATCGAAAGCGCGGGCAAATCGTCGTTCTGAATCGTGCCCTGGCCCTGACCATCAGTAACGTTAGCGCCGGCGACGTTGGTGACATTCACCAGGAAGGTCTCATCCGGTTCGACATTGACATCTCCGTTCACCGTCACGGTGAAGGAGTAGCTCGTTTGTCCGGCCGGAATAATCTGATTCGTCAAGCTCTTCATCGCGTAGTCATTGTTAGCGGTCGTTGCAGTCCCGTTGGCCGTCGCAATATCAAAGGTGACGTCTGTGCCTTGTGCCGGCGCTGACAGGCTGACCGTAAACGTCGCGGTAGTCGTGCCGCTGTTACCCTCGCTGACCGTGACGTCGTTGACGGTGAGATTCGGGGTCACGCCGCCGCCGCAGTTGTTCGTCGAAGTCGAGTTGCGCGGAAATGCGCCGGCGGAAAAGAAGTCAGCGGCGTTGTCGTTCGTGTCAGTGCAGCCCCCGTTCCTTCTGAAAACTGCATTCACATTGCTCGGCGCCGCGGTTGGGCCAGCCCCTTCATAACAGAAGTCCGTCGTGCTCGTTGAACCGCCATAACCCACCCGGTCCAGGATGCCGGCGCTTGAAGGACAGGCGCCGCTCAAGGCCGTCGTATTCGAAACCAACGCGATCTTTCCGGTCGTGGTGGCCATCGCGATGGTGCCGATCGCGTCAGGCGCCGGGAGGTTTTGTGTGCCGCCGCTGGCTTGATCTTCCTGAACCAGGAAGTAATGACCTGGCGCAAGCAGGCAGGGTCCGGTTGCGCAGAGCTGTGTGACTGACCAATTCCCGGTGCCGCCGGCTGAGCTGTATTGAGCCGACCAGCCGGCCAGATCCACCGTCGTAGTGCCGCGATTAAAGAGTTCTATGAAGTCGTTCTTATAGAGCGCTGCCGGCGCGCTGGTGTTGCCGCCGCCGGCGTAAATTTGACTGATCACCACTTGCGCGACATCGTCATTCGTAATCGTGCCCAGTCCTTGATTGTCGCCAATGCCGGCGCCGCCCGTGGCGTTCGTGAGATTCACAAAGAAGGTTTCATCGGGCTCAACCAAAGTATCGCCATTGATAGTGACGCTGACTTGCTTCGACATCTCACCGATGCCGAAGGTCAAGGTGCCGGAGGACGTCTGATAATCACTGCTCGAACTGGCAGTGCCGTTCGCGGTCGCATAATCGACGGTCGTTTGCTGGCTGCTGGCGGGTGACAACGTGACTGTGAAAGTGGCCATGGTCGTACCACTGTTGCCTTCGGTTACTGAGACATCGTCGATGAAAAACGTGGGCGTCGGCGGGGCCGCATCGTCGTTCGTAATCGTGCCGACGCCTTGAGCGTCCGAGATGCCGGCGTTTGTGGCTCCACTGAGATTCACAAAAAACGTTTCGTTTTGTTCGAAATCGGTGTCGCCGTTTATCAGAATGCTGACTTGCTTAGCCGTATCTCCGGGGTTGAACGTGACGGCGCCGTTGGCAGATTGGTAATCGGACGGCGCGGTGGCGGTATTGTCCGCCGTCGCATAGTTGACCGTGACCACCTGACCACTGGCAGTCGACAAGCTCACCGTGAAATTCAAGGCGGTGGCGCCGCTGGTGCCTTCAGCGATGCTGACGTCATTAATGGAAAGCGTCGGCTGCGGGTCGTTGTCATTGATGGTGCCGAGTCCTTGTGAGTCGACAGTTGAAGCATTGACTGGATTCGTCAGATTTACGAAGAAGGTCTCGTTCGCTTCGTCGAGCGTATCGCCGTTTACCAGGACGGTGAATGTCTTCGTCGTGTCGCCGGGGAGGAAAGTGAGCGTCCCGTTGTTTGCTTGATAGTCGGCGCCGGCGGTCGCCGTGCCATCAGCCGTCGCGAAATCAACGGTCACGGTTTGCGCGCTGGACGCGGTCAGCGTCACGGTGAAGCTGGCATTGATGGTGCCGCTATTACCTTCCGTCACGGTCACGTCATTGATGACGATTTCAGGTTTGCAGTCGCCAATCGGTGACGCGCTGTTCCGCGGATTCGGTTGCGCGACAAAGAAGTCGTTCGCGTTGTCATTGGTGTCGAGACATCCGCCGGCTTTGCGGAAATCAGCGGTCGTGTTGCTGCCGCTGGTGAAGGCCGCGGGACCGTTGCCTTCATAACAATGGTTCGCGGTGGCGGCGGTGCCGAGATAACCGACGAAGTCGATGACGGAGGCTCCGGCCGGATTGAAAGGTTGCGTGCCATCATCGCCGGGGCAGTTTCCGGTCAGAAGCACCGTGTTACTAACCAGGGCCACTTTGCCCGCGGTGGTGCTGGTCAGGTTTATCGTGCCGGTAGCGTCGGGCGCCGGCAGAGCTGCGCCAACCCCTCCGCCTGAGGCTTCCCTGATGAGGAAATAATGACCGGGCGTGACTGTTCCACTCGTCAAGTCAGTTTTGGCCCAGGTCGATCCGCCGGTGCTCAGGAATTGAATCGAATAGGGCGTCGCCGCGAAATCAATCGTCGTAGTTCCGCGATTGTAGAGTTCGATGAAATCGTTCGCGTACGTAGCCCCCGTCAAACCGCCGCCGGGATAAACCTGGCTGATTACCAAACTGGCGAGGTCGTCATTCTGAATCGTGCCGGCGCCGTGAGGATCACCAAGATTTGTTCCCGCGCTCTGGTTTGAGAGGTTCACAAAGAAAATTTCGCCTGTCTCAACCAGCGTGTCGCCAATGATTGTGACGCTGACGGTCTTGCTCGTCTCTCCCGGGGCAAAAGTGAGTGTGCCGCTCGTCGATGCGTAATCCGAGCCGGCCGTGGCGGTCCCATTCGCCGTCGCATATTGCACGGACACTGTTTGCCCGGCCGCGGGATTTAGAGTGACGGTGAAGTTCGCCGTCCGGGTCCCCGCATCGCCCTCGCTAATGGTCACATCGTCGATGAAGAAGTTCGGAGTTGGCGGGAGCGGATCATCGTTCTGGATTGAGCACACACCCTGGCCGTCGGCGACGGTCGCATTCACCGGACTACTGAGATTGACGAAGAAACTTTCGTTCTGCTCGAAATCCGTATCGCCATTCACGCTGACGCTGATTGGCTTCGACGTCTCGCCCGGATTGAACGTGACAGTTCCGCTGCCGGCCTGGTAATCGCTGCCGGCCGTAGCGGTGCTATCAGCCGTAGCGTAGTTAAGAGTCACGGTGAAGCCACTGACCGCAGACAGGGAAACTGTGAAATTTGCCGCCGTGGCTCCGCTATCGCCTTCAGCGACCGAGACATCGTTAATCGAGGCGGACGGCGCGGCGTCATTATCGTTGATTGTGCCCTGACCCTGGCTGTCGAGCACCACAGCATTCGCCGGATTAGATAAATTAACGAAAAACGTTTCGTTAGGCTCATCCATCGTGTCGCCATTCACGAGTACGGTGATCGCCTTCGTGAGCTCGCCGGGATTGAAAGTCAGGGTGCCGCTGTTTGCCTGATAGTCTGCCGCCGCGGATGCGGTGCCATCGGCGGTGAAGAAATCAACTTTGATTTGCTGAGCGCTGGCGGCTGACAAAGTCACCGTGAAGTTGGCGTTGGCGGTGCCGCTGTTGCCCTCAGGCACCGTGACGTCGTTGATCGTAATTTCCGGCTTGCAATCGCCGGCGGGCGAGGCGCTGTTGCGCGCGTTTGCCTGCGCCGTGAAGATATCGCCGGCGTTGTCATTGGTATCAATACAGCCGCCGGCCTTGCGGAACGCGGCGATCGTGTTGTTGCCGAGCGTGAACGAAGCGGGGCCGGTCCCCTCGTAACAGTGATTCGCCGTCGCAGCCGTTCCTCCATAGCCAACGAAATCCGCGACGTTCGTGGGATTGAACGGCCCCGCGCCGTCGTCTCCCGGACAACTGCCGGTGAGCAAGCTGGTGCCGGGGAGCAACGCGACTTTGCCGTCTGTCGTGCTCGTCAAATTAATCGTGCCGGTGGCGTCAGGTGCGGGTAACGAAGCCCCGGTCGCACCGCCCGACGTTTCCCGAATCAAGAAGTAACGGCCCGGAGCGATAATGCCGGAGGTCAGGTCGGTCTTGGCCCAGGTCGATCCCGTCGTGCTCAGGAATTGGACCGAATACGGAGTGATCGATAAATCAATAGTCGTGGTGCCGCGATTATAAAGCTCGATGAAGTCATTCGTGTAGGTCGCATTCGACAGTCCGCCGCCCGGATAAACCTGACTGATTGCGAGCGCCGCCGTGTCGTCATTCTGAATTGTCCCCTGTCCCTGGCTGTCATTGACAGAAGCGCCGGAAACATTGGTCAGATTTACGAAGAAGGTTTCATTCGGCTCGACCAAAGTATCGCCATTTACCGTGACGTCGAACGTGTAACTCGATTGGCCGACTGGAATTGTCTGGCCGATGAGCGCGCGCGCTACGTAATCTCCGCTGGCCGAAGTAGCCGTGCCGTCGGCGGTAGCAATATCAAAAGTGATCGGGCCGGGTCCGGCGACCACTGGCGTAGTAATCGTGAAGGAGAAGGTCGTTCCACCGCTGTCGCCTTCGCTGGCTGTCACATCGCTGACGCTTAAGGCCGGGCTGTCATCATTCAGGATAGTTCCGGTTCCCTGACCCTTCGTCACACTCGCGCCGCTAACGTTCGCGACGCTGACAAAGAAGTTTTCGTTCGGCTCGATTGCCGTGTCGCCGTTGACCGTTACATCAAAAGAATATGTTTGCGCGCCCGCCGGAATCACCTGGTTAGTTAAAGCGCGGGCGTTGTAATCATTACCCGAGGTGGCCGTTCCGTCCTGCGTGGCGATGTCAAACCTGACTCCGCCCGCGGGTGCCGGTAGCGTCAGGCTGACGGTGAAAGTGAAGGTGGTAGTCCCTGAGTTTCCTTCGTTCTTGCTGACGTCGCTGACGCTCAGCGCGGGCCCGACTACAGTCAGTGTGGCCTGAGGGCTGTTAGCCGTCGTCGTGCCATCACTTGCTGAGGCTGTGATATGGGCGACTCCGGGATTGTGCGTGCTTAGATTTGCGGTGACCACTCCGGTTGATTGATTGGTCGAGGTCGAATCGATGGTCGCAACGGAGGTGTTGTCGGAAGTGAAGCTAATCGGCACGCCAATCATCGCGCGGCCAAACTGATCGAAGGTCTGCGCGGTGAATTGCACCGGCTGTCCCAGATTCACAGTCGTTGAGGCGGGCGAAATGGAAGTTGTCGCCGGATGTCCGGCGCAGGCGCCGAAGGGTGTACCGTCAATTTTCAATCCCGGTGAATAACGGCGCGCGGCGTTCGCCGTCGTGTGCAGGACGAAGGCGCCGGTGATATCCGGTGAGCGAGTCAGCGATTGGGAGTTGTTACCGTCCAATCCGGTCGAGCCACCGTACGCGAATTGCGCGATCAGATTGTTCGCCGAATCGCGGAGCAGGATTGTTAGGCCGGTATTGGTGAGCGACAAGCCGGCTGATGACGTCGCTTTGAAAACCTGCGCGCAGCCAAAGACTGGGTCAGCGGGATTGGAGTTCCCCCCGCCGAAGACAACTGCCGCCGTACCGGGCGCAAGTGAAGCGCCGGCGGGAAAGGTGAACCGCGTGGTTTCCGTCGTGCTGCCGGTGGCGCGGGTCTTCACTGTCCAGCCGTTCAGCCCGATGGTCTCGCCGGCGCTGCCGTTGACGAATTCGACGAACTCATCGTCGGTGCCGTCGCGGACGCCGTCATCATTCGCATCGCCGGCAATGCCGTTCGGCGGATCGGAAAGGACTTCATTGAAGAAGACGGCGCGACTGGGATCGCCGAGGAAATTAATCGTTACCGGATTGCTGTCGCGTCCGTCACAGTTCAATGAAAGATTGACGTTGCCGGCGCCGCGCAGGTCGGCCGGCACGCGCACGTGAACCTCGTCCAGGCCGGGCATTGTCGCGGAAGCTACCACCGCATCTGCGTTTAAAACCCGTCCGCCGATTGAGACCGTCGTCACCGCGGCGTTGCGTGCGCCGGTCGTGAAAATTGTGAGATGAAGACTGCCGCCGGTCGGATCAAATGGTCCCTCCTGCAGAGTGTCGCCGTTGAGAATCACGCCTTCGCCAATCCCGTCACCGGTTTTTGTAAAGATTCCCGGCGCTGAGCGCAGCACGGCCAAGGTGTTGCGGGCAGGGAAGTTCTCAGAATTCGTAACCACCACTTCGGCCGGGCCGATTTCAGTTTGAGCTGGAACCAGAAAGTTCACCTGGGTCGGCGACACGAAAAAGATTTGCGCCGCTCGCCCGTTAACCGTAACCCGCGTGCCGCCGACGCTCGTGGGAAAGGTCCCGTCGGCGAGCCGCTGCGATTGCGTGGTCGTGTTTGCAAGATTTGCGCCCTGGGCTGCGGCAATGCTGTTCGGGGCGACGGCCTTCGCCGGCGCCGGCTCGTGCCCAAATGAGGCATCGTTGAGAATTGTCGTGAGCGTTCCGTTCGACGGACGCGCGGGCGTCCCGGACACGTAAATCTCGGAATTATTCTCGGTGCCGCTGTTGGTAACTGCGCCGGAAAGCACGCGCGGAAAATTGAATACGACCAGCGAGCCGTCGTCGCTGAGCGAGGAGACGACTTCGGCAGTGGCGCTGGACGGCGCGTTGGTGATTTTTGAGAAAGTGAGCGTGGGAAAATCGTAAACGTAAAGTTCTACGCCGCCGTCTGAATTACTGCCGGCGCCGCTGACGGCGCGCCGCGCCGCGAAGGCGATGCGCGAACCATCGCCGCTGATGGTCGGATCAAGCGGGACTTCCGTGACACGCGCGCCGAGCGAAGTAATCTGCCGAATGGTTCCACCACTGCGGCCATCGAACATGAAAACCTGCGTCGTATTTGTAGCCGTCTCAGCCGAATAGACGACCCTCAGGCCGTCATCGCTGATGGCGCGTCCCAGAGTCATCGCCAGCGAGGGAACGCCTGCAGCCAAAGTCGACGGCGATCCGCCGGAACGCGGCTGTTTCATCAAATCGCGGGCTGCGCTGGCGGTCGTGCCGTTATCGCGAATGAAAGCGACCGCAGTACCATCGCCGCTGATCTTCGCATCGGTGGCTCCTAGGATTCCTGATGAGTTAGTGAGTTGCGCGAACGAGTTGGCGACCGAATCGTAAACGAAGATTTCGAAGTTGCCATCGGAATTCTGTCCCGCGAGATCGCGATTAGACGAGAAAGCAAGGAAACGTCCATCGTCGGAAATCGAAGGCTGGAAATTTCCGTTGGTGATTCTGCCGGCCAGACTCCCGGGCGAAGTGATAGTTACCTGAATAACTCTCGCCCCATCGAACAGGTAGATCTCTGAATTGCCGTCGCTGTTGGTTCCCAGGAGATCCTCGCGTGAGGCGAAGGCGATCCGCGAGCCATCCTGCGAGAGCGCCGGCGCAATGAAACGCGATCCGGCAATCTGAAAAAGAGAGGCGGGAGAGCCGACGATGTTTGAGCGAATTGCGCGAAAGTGGTCGCTGCCGCCGGCGCCGGCGATATCTTCGGTTGATTCAAAACCGACGATCCGGCCATCGCCACTGATTGAAGGATTGAGGTTCAATCCCTCTTCGCTGGTCAAAGTGATGGGTCGAATTATCGAAGACTGCATGCGCGCCTTGCGCACTTGTACGAGGCACGCGGCGATGGTCGCGAGCACAACGAGGACGAGTAGTCTTCGACGATTCACGTAGCAGACTCTGGGTAGCGAATAGTTCCGGAATTCTACATAGTTTTGAGGTAATTACAATGAAACTGAGGGTGCATCGAGCGCCGGACTGGGTTACGATGCTATTAACGTTCAGTGGTTGATTTCCCTCAAAGGAAAGCCGGCAGATGAAGATTGCAATCGCGGGTGCCAGCGGCTTGGTTGGCTCAGCGCTGATTCCTAAACTCACAGCCGATGGTGTTTCGGTTACTCGCCTGGTTCGTAGCGCGCCTAAGTCTGGTGAAATCGAATGGCATCCGAACCAGGCCTCGGTCGATTTCCACACGCTCGAAGGCTTTGACGCGTTCGTCAATCTTGCCGGCGAGAACATCGCCGCGGGACGATGGAGCGATGAGCAGAAACGAAAGATTCGTGATAGCCGTGTGAGCGGTACGCATCTTTTGAGCGAAGCCATCGCCAAGATGGATCGCAAGCCAGGCTCATTCATTTGCGCTTCGGCGACCGGCATCTACGGCGACCGTGACGACGAGACGCTCGATGAACAGAGCGACTCGGGCAGCGGCTTCCTCGCCGGCGTCTGTCGCGAATGGGAGAAGGCTTGTGAGCCGGCCATCAAAGCTGCGGTGCGCGTCGTCAATCTGCGCCTGGGTCCGATTCTCGCCCGTGAAGGCGGGATGCTGGCGAAGCTGCTGACGCCTTTTAAGATGGGCATGGGCGGGAAGGTTGGCTCCGGCAAGCAATTCATTAGCTGGATTGCGCTCGATGACGTCGTGAGCGCGATCAAACTCGCCATCAGTGACCAGACCGTTCGCGGCCCTTTGAATATTGTCTCGCCTAATCCGGTGACGAACGAAGAATTCACGCGGACGCTGGGTCATGTTTTGAATCGGCCGACGGCGCTGGCGATGCCTGCCTTTGCGGCGCGGCTGGCCTTTGGCGAGATGGCAGATGAGATGTTGCTGGCGAGTCAGAAGGTAATTCCGAAGAAGCTGATCTCGATGGGATTCGAATTCCAGTATCCGACTTTGGAAAATGCCATGCGGAAATACGTGCACTAATCAAATCGTCACCACAGCACCAGCGCCAACAGGAATCGAAAAACTCCCGCACCCATCAATACCCAAAACGCATTCGGCCGATAGCGCAAGAGAATCACCAGAATCACCATGGCCATGGTGGCGCCGATGATTGTGTGAATGCCGGCCCGCGCGACGCTCCAGGCGGCGGCGGCTAGCAATCCGGTAACTGCAGGCGCGACGCCGCGAAGGAACGCCTGGGTTTGACGATTAGTGCGGAAGCGCCGGAAAGATGACCCGGCGGCAATCGTCATCAGGAAGGAAGGCAGGAAGACGCACAGCGTTGAGAGTAAGGCTCCGAAAGTTCCGGCCACGCGATAGCCCACAAACGTCGCCATGATCAGGACCGGTCCGGGGGTGATTTGGCCGAGCGCGGTCGCATCTGCGAACTGTTGATGATCGAGCCAATGGTGCGAATTGACGACTTCGTTCTCGATCTCCGGGATCATTACGTAGCCACCGCCGAACGTCACCGCGCCGATCCGCAGGAAGATGAATGAGACGGAAAACGCGAGGCCCAGCTTGGCGATGATCGGCCAGGCCGGCAGCAGCAGCGCCGTGCGGGTTGTTGTTTTGCGGCGGCGGTCTTTGTCGAGCTCATCGCGCGCGTCTTCGGGCGACTGGGTGACTAGCTGTTCGCTCATCTCGCGCAGACGTTGTTCGGCCATCGCCTCAGTCAGGTAGCCACCGTAGAAACGATGAGGCTTTCGTCGCCGGCGCGGGCTGAGGCGATCGCGAATGCGCTGTTGCCGCCGGACTGCAAATCCGCGAATGCGACCGAGCCGGGGCAGGCGCGGCTCAACAAAAGATTCAATGCCGATGCCGATTAACCCCGCCACCAGAATCACCTCAATGACGGTGGCGCGCAGCAGCACCACGGCGGCGAACGAGAGCACGATCAGGATACGCTGCCAGGTTTTGCTGGAGGTGTGTCGGCCCATGCGCCACGCGGTGACTGCGATTAGGGCCACGACTGCTGCATTGAAACCGTGAAAGAGTTGTTCGGTATTAGGGAGGGCGCGGAAGCGATCGTAGAGTGCGGCGAGCGCAATCATCATCAACATCGAAGGCAGGATGAAACCCGTTAGAGAGACTGCGGCGCCGCGCCACCCGCGCAAGCGAAATCCGAGATAGGTGACGGCGTTGCCGGCGCTCGTGCCCGGCAGACTTTGTCCGAGGGCCAGCGCTTCGACGAAATCGTTTTCACTGAGCCAGCGTCGCTCGAGGACTACGAGATGGCGAATCTGCGCCAGCACGGCAAAGCCGCCGCCGAACCCCGTCAAGCCGATTTTTAGAAATGAAAGAAAGAGACCGCCGAGAGTTGCGGTGCGCGAGATGCGTTTTAGTCTGCGCTGTTCATAGCGGGCGCGAGCTCGGATCTTGTGAACTCGCTGACGACCGTGAGTTTTCTTCGCGACTGTCGCCTGTGCCACTGCACCAGCGAGTGTAACACGTGTCAGAAGCCCTTACCGGATACCCGGACTTCTGACACTCATTTGTTGCTGTTAGGAATGGCCGGAAGATTTCAGCTCACGGTTTGTGCTTCGGCTCTCGGCGATGCGCCGAACCCTTCCAGCACGCTGAAGACTTCCAAGGCGTACTTCACGTTGCCGAAGGGCGCTGAGACCTGTACACCCTGAATTAGATTTCGCACCTCGGCCAGCGACTCGCGCGCAATTTGCAAGCCTTCATCGCGTCCGGCTTCTTTACTGATGGCCGATGCGGCGCGCATGCGTTCCATGATTTCCGGCGTGACTCGCACACCGGGAACTTCGTTGTGCAGGAACTCAGCGTTGCGAAAAGAAACCAGCGGCCAGATGCCGGCGATGATTGGAATGCGGCAGTGGTCGATACGTTTAAGAAACTCACGCAGTTGCTCAATATCGAAAACGGGTTGGGTAATGGCGTACTCCGCTCCCGCTTCAATCTTCCATTCGAAACGGCGAAGTTCTTCCTCCATGTTCACCGCGCCCGGATTAACGCCGACGCCAATTGAAAATGAAGTCGGATCGCCGATCGGGTTGTTGCCGATGTCCAAGCCGTGATTCAGCTTATTGACCATGTTCGTCAGGCCTATCGCGTCAATGTCGAACACGGCGGTGGCATCAGGATACGGGCCCATCTTGGGCGGATCGCCAGTGATAATAAGCAGATTGCGTAAACCCAAAGCCGCCGCGCCCAACAAATCGGACATCATTCCGAGCAGGTTTCGATCGCGGCAGCAGTAATGGAGTACGGGCTCGATCCCAATCTCCTTCTGCACCATCAAAGCGGTGGCCATTGCTCCCATGCGCGTCTGCGCGCGCGGGCCGTCGGGAATGTTCACGCCGTCAACGCCGGCATCTTTCAAAAGACGAATCGCGTCGAGGGTCTTCCAGGGATTGCAGCCTTTCGGCGGCAGAACTTCCACGGTGGTGACGAATTCACCGGTCGCAATCTTGCGGGCCCAGTTCGATCGCTCTTCGGCGGGAACAACGGTGACCTCGGGTGGTTTGAGATCGCGGACGCTGACCTTGGCCGTCTCCGAAACGTGCACCTGGGTCGTGCGCGGATGAAATTGCCGAATGGCGTCGGCAATCATTTTGATGTGCGCCGGGGTGCTGCCACAACACCCACCGATAAAGCTGGCGCCGGCTTGAACAATGCGGCGCGAATACTCAGCCATGTATTCCGGAGAGCACATGTAAATTTGCCGCCCGCCCACGTCGCGTGGCAGACCTGCGTTGGGTTGGGCCGACAGCTTTTTGTCGGTGAGCGTGCGCATCTTCTCGATCGCGTTGAGCACGATCGCCGGTCCGACGCCGCAGTTAAGTCCGATGACATCGGCGCCCCAGTCCCCGAGACGTTTCGTAAAAACCTCGGGCGTCGCGCCGAACAAGGTGTTGCCGTCCATTTGAATCGTAACCTGCGCCACGATCGGCAAATCACACAGTTCGCGCACGGCGAGAATTGCTTGATGTAATTCGGAAATGTCCGAGAAGGTTTCGACGATGAAGAGGTCGACCTCACCCTCGAGCAGCGCCGAGGCTTGATCCGAAAACATCTGCTTGGCTTCATCAAACGAAGTCGGGCCGTAAGGCTCGATGCGCAGACCCAGCGGCCCAATTGCGCCGGCGACCAGGGCGCGGTTGCCGGCGGCTTCACGCGCAATCCTGGCGGCTTTAATGTTGATTTCGCGGACGCTGGCTTCCAGGCCATACGGCTGAAGCTTATTGACGTTCGCGCCGAAGGTGTTCGTTTCGATGATATCCGCGCCGGCGCGCACATACTCTCCGTGCACTTCGCGCACGAGGTCGGCCGCGACCAGATTCAGCTCGTCGTATGAGCGATTAATGTAGATGCCCTTGGAGTAGAGCATCGTGCCCATTGCGCCGTCGAAGATGTAGGCCTTATCGGAATCGAGTAGTTGCTGGAAGGTTTCCATAATAAAAGTCCCGCGCCAAACAACGCGGGACTTCAAAACCGTCTTGAAGTTTTTCGGTTCGTTTTATGAACTCGCCGAGCTGTTTAGCTGTTTGTTTTGCGTGGCCGCAAGTCGCCTTAACTCACCACGTTTTTCAATCATGCTTATACGCCCCGCGAATCGAAGCTGTCAAGCACCGAACCATGGCCCTTGACACCTTTCGATCCATCTGGCTGAATGCTGGCACTCTCCATTCAGTTTTCAGTTGATCGGTTTGCAAAGAGCAATCTCTCGGATGAGGATCCTTTTCGGATGAGTACACCAATCGATGGCACCGGCGTCGCACCGGCGAGTACGTCTGATCGCAGATTCTTCGGTCACCCGCTCGGCCTCTCGACGCTGTTCTTTACCGAAATGTGGGAGCGCTTCAGCTACTACGGTATGCGGGCGCTGCTGACCTTGTACATGACCTCGAAGCTGGTCGACGGCGGCCTCGGGTTCGATGAGGCTTATGCCAGCGCGATCTATGCGACTTACGTTTCTTCGGTTTGGTATCTGCCGCTGGTTGGTGGCTGGCTGGCTGACAAAGTTCTGGGCGCGCGGCGCGCGGTGTTGTTGGGCGGCATCATTATCGCCTGCGGACATTATTCGATGGCGATTGACAGTCTGCCGACATTTTACGCGGCTTTGATCTTAATCGCGCTGGGCACCGGCCTGCTGAAGCCAAACATCAGCACGATGGTCGGCCAGTTGTATCCTCCCAATGACAAACGACGCGATGCGGGATTCTCGATCTTCTATATGGGAATTAACCTGGGTGCCTTTATTTCGCCGTTCGTTACCGGGTACCTGGCGCAGAGTGAATCTTTCAAGGGCATCATCGTGAAGCTCGGGTTAAATCCGGCGCACGCGTGGCACTGGGGTTTTGCGGCCGCCGGAGTTGGCATGACTGTGGGAGTCATTCAATACGTCCTCGGCGCGAGGCAGCTCAAAGGTGCGGGACTAAAACCCGAAAAGGCGGTCACAGCTGCCGCGGGCGGATCAGGCGGATTCGATATCGTGACGATTGCGCTGTCGATCGTGGGGGCGATCCTGGGCGCGGGTTTCGGTTACAAGTTCGATGCTGGTTTGGTTTCCGTTCCGTTCTGGACGGTGGTGGGATACTTTGTGGGATATCTGGGCGGGACCACGCGGCTGCTCAAAGGTGACGAATTGCGGCGCGTGCTCGTGATCTTCATCCTGGTGATGTTCTCGGTCATCTTCTGGATGACTTATGAGCAGGCCGGTTCCAGCATGACTTTGTTTGCGGATCGTCTGACGCGAACGGAAATTTTCGGTCGCGCCTTTCCTTCGAGCTGGTTTCAATCGGTGCCGGCGGTTTTTGTGATCATCCTCTCGCCCATCTTTGCCGCCATTTGGCAATCCCTGGGTGATCGCCAACCGTCGAGCCCGGCAAAATTCGCCTTCGGATTATTGTTCGCAGGCATCGCCTTCGGCGTGCTAACCGTCGCCGCGAGTTTGACTGGCGGCGGCCGCGTTTCACCCTGGTGGCTGGTGGGAATTTACTTTTTGCAGACGGTGGGCGAATTGTGCCTTAGTCCGGTGGGCTTGAGCACGATCAGCAGACTCGCGCCCGCGCGCATGGTCGGTCTGATGATGGGTGTATTTTTCCTATCGATTTCAATCGGCAGTTACATTGCCGGCCGCACCACGCAAATCTTTCAGCAGGGAACGCCTGAGGTGCTGACCCGTGCGTTTGGAATATTTACAGGCATCACCCTGGCGGCGGCGCTTCTACTTACCGTGTTGACTCCGTTGATTAAGAAGATGACGCCGCGCGCAGAGAGCGCCTAATTACAGCGCAGAGTCCTTTAGTCAGTTAAGTAAACAAAGGAGACCCGATATGCCGGTATACATGGTCGAAAGAGAATTGCCGGGGATTGAAATGGAACAACTGGCGGCCGCGCAAAAAGCTGCGATTGAAACCAGTAACCAGTTCACTGCGGATGGCAAACCGGTCCGTTACATTCGCACGACGTTCGTTCCGGGTGAAGCACACTGCATGTGCCTGTTCGAAGCCGGCAACGCCGACGATGTTAAGGCAGTGAACCAGCAAGCAAACATCCCGTTCACGCGAGTCGTGGAAGCGTTGGATCTGACTCCGCAATAGCTCGCCGCTAACGGCGCTGACATTTTGGACACCAGTAGGTTGAGCGGCCGCCCTGGGTCGCACGCTTAATCTTCGTCCCACACCTCACGCAAGGTTCACCCTCGCGTTCGTAAACCTGCCAAAATCTCTCAAACGCCGCGCCGTAGGAAAAGCCTTCTTCCAAACTGATCGAGCCGCGAATGTGTTCGACTGCGAATTGCAGCACCTCGCGAATGGCTTCATGAAGCGCCGGCACGCGACGTGGCGATAGTTCATCGGCGGGCTTGAACGGGTTGATACGGGCGCGGAAGAGGGCCTCGGCAGCATAAATGTTTCCCAGACCAAGGACCTTCGTTTGATCCAGCAGCAGAGTCTTGAGCGAGCGATGTGAGCGTTGCAGGAGGGCTCGAAGATACTCGAGCGAGAACTCGTCGCCGAATGGCTCCGGCGCCAGTTCCTTGATTCCTTTCGTATCTCCCAGCCGGGTTGATGCGATCAGTTTCATCACGCCGAACTGACGCTGATCGCGAAAGACCAGCCGCTGATCGTGATCGAGATAGAAGATAGCGTGAGCGTGTTTGGGAAGGTCGTCGTCAGCGTTGAGCAGAACAAATTTTCCCGTCATCCGCAGATGCACGGCCAGAATCAGGTCCGCGCTCGCACGCTGAGCATGAGAAACCCGCCCATGAGGGAGGCTGCCACCCCGAGCAAGTTCAATCAAAATGAACTTGCCTCCACGGGACACCCCGTCGATGGTTGTGTTCTTAATTCGCCGCTTGAAAGACAGGACCGAAAGCGGCGCGATCAGTTTCGGCAGACGAACCTCGCTCGCGAGTATCGTCCGTCCGACGATGACGCCCCGCAGCGCCCGCACCACGTGTTCGACTTCCGGCAGTTCCGGCATTCGCGCAGTTTGAAATCAGAGACTGCCGAAAGTCAAAAGCGTCCTCGTCGTTCTCGTGGTGGAAAGCGTATTGGCTTAGAACACTCGCAGCAGTAGTAAAATGATCACAATCAATACGATCAGGCCGAGGCCGCCGCTGGGTCCGTAACCCCAATTGCGGCTATACGGCCAAGCCGGTACCGCGCCCAACAGCAGAATTATTAGCAAAACCAGCAGGATCAATCCCATGACAGAATTCCTCCGTACGTGAAATTGTGTTTCAGATAGCTGTGGGATTGGCAACGGGTGTGCCGCGTTAACGCAAACTGTGAGTTTGCGCGAGTTGGAAAATAGATTGCAGGCGGGAATGCCTGCCAACCGCACGCAAAGATGCGCGCTCCTAATGAGGTTTCGACCCGATGATAGGTTCAATCTCGCCGTGAATCTTTTCCACCAGACCAGGTTTCCGCGCTTCGATATTCAGCCGCAGCAGCGGTTCGGTGTTGGAGGGGCGGATATTGAAGCGCCAGTCGTCCCCGGTCAGCGAATAACCGTCGGTTAAGTCTTCCTGTCCCTTATCGTGGAAGCTATCTTTCACGGCGCTAATGGTTTTCTGCGCGTCCTGAACTCGATAATTCAATTCGCCGGACATGTAATGTCCTTCCATGTAAGGGCGCATCGTCTCGGAAAAACTCTTCCCGGTCCGCGACAGTTGTTCGAGGACGAGGAGGAAGGGAATCACGCCGTTGTCGGCGTAGAAGTTTTCGCGAAAGTAATAATGCGCGCTCATTTCGCCGGCGAAGATCGCGTTTTCTTTGCGCATGCGATCCTTAATAAACGCGTGGCCGCTCTTTGAGATGATTGCCTCGGCGCCATGTTGCTCGCAGACTTTCATGGTCGGCCAGATTACGCGAGGATCGAATATGATTTTGTTGTCGCCGCCGTGCTTGGTTAATAAGACATCAGCCAGCAGTGCGGTTACATAAGCGCCGGAAATGAATTCGCCTTTCTCATCGAGGAACATGCAACGGTCTGCGTCGGCGTCCCAGATAGCTGCGAAATCGAACTTGCCGTTCCTGACCAGTTCCTCGCTTTCGGCGCGATTTGCGGGCTGCATCGGATCGGGCGTGCCTTTCGGAAAGCTGCCATCGGGCTCCCAATTCATTCTCGTCAGGTGCAAGCCCAGTTTCTCGGCAATCAGATCGATGCCGCCGCCGACATAGCCAAAGTTCGCATTCGCGACCACGTGAAATTCATGAATCGCATTGCGGTCGATAAAACCAAGAACGTGCTCGACGTAATCATTGAGCACGTCTTTTTGAGTCACCTTCCCCTTGGTTTCAGAAGTGACGTCTTTGTCCTTATCGGCCTTAATGAGATCGCGAATCTCAAATAGGCCCGTGTCAGAAGAGATGGCCGCGGCTTTCTCTTTCACCATCTTGGCGCCGTTATATTGCCTGGGATTGTGCGACGCGGAAACGACAATGCCTCCTGAATACTCTCCGTCGGAACCAACGGCGAAGTAGAGCATGTCGGTGGTGATGCCGCCGATATCGACGACGTTCACCCCGGCGTCAACAAAGCCATCGGTCAAAGCTTTCTTCAGAGCCGGCCCCGATTCCCGCGCATCCATGCCGACGACCATCGTCCGGGGATGAAAGAGGAGAGTGTAGGCCTTAGCGATGCGATAGTAGGCCTCCTCGTCAAGATCGGTAGGATAAACGCCACGAATGTCGTAAGCACGAAAGCAATCGAAGTTCATGAGTGTCCTTTGTAACGCAAACTTTTAGTTTGCGCGGTTGATTCGCAAACCAAAGTTTGCGTTGCGTTCCGCGACCAATCACGCGCAGGTCTTCGTATAATCGGTCAATGATGTCTTGTCGCCCAAAACTGCTCCCCCGCCCACAACCGTCGAGCGTCCAATGTGACAGCCGCGCCCGATGATGGCACGTGACACCTGGGCGGCGGTGCCAATTCGCGTGTGACTCCAAACAACTGAGTTTTCAATGCGGGCGCGCTCTTCGATGTAGCATCCTTGCCCCAGCACCGAGTTAATGATTTCGACGCCCGGTTTGATGGTGCAATCGTCAGCGATGATCGAAGCTTCGTCGATCTCAGAATGCGTGGCTGAATCAAAATCTCCGCGCCGGTCTTTGAGATGAAAGCGGGTTACCCGGTTCGCGAGCATGTCCTCATGGGCTTGCAGATACCGCGCAGGGGTGCCGATGTCGAGCCAATAAGTTCGCGGCGGAATATGCGCAAAGAACGCCTCGCCTTTCTCCAGCAGCGACGGGAAGAGGCCATATTCGAAGGAGTAGTTTTCACCTTTCGGAATCAGATCGAGAACGCTCGGCTCCAAAACATAAGTGCCGGCATTGATATTGCGACACGGCGTTTCGTGAGGCTTTGGTTTTTCCAGAAAGCGAAGCACGCGATTATTCTCGTCAGTCTCCACGACACCAAAGCTGCTCGGGTCTTCAACGGGCGTCAGTACAATCGTGGCGGTAGCGTTCTGCTCCTTGTGTTGGCGAATCACAGTTTTCAAATCGAGATCGGTGAGCACGTCGCCATTCAGCACGACCGTCGGCTCGCGAATGAGATCTTCCGCGAACTTGTAGGCGCCGGCCGTGCCCATTGGTTGCGGCTCGACCGTGTACTTCAGCTTCACGCCGAAGTTCGATCCATCGCCCATAATCTGTTCAATCTTTTCCGGTTGGTACGAGAGCGACAGCGTAATGTCGGTAACGCCGGCGCGTTTCAAGGTGTCGATTTGATAAAGGAGGAACGGTCGATTGCAAATCGGAACAATCGGTTTCGGTGTGTAGACAGTCAGTGGACGCAGTCGTGTGCCTTTTCCACCAGCAAGTATCAGTGCCTGCATGTTCGATTATTTCTATCAGTCGATGAAAGGGGTTTGAATTTCAACCTGCGAGTCTAGCATCCGAGCGCGCGGTGTTTCAATTTGGCTTTACACAGTGTCAGCACCGGAAGTAGCGACCGGCTCAGGCGATTCGACCGATTCACTGGATCCGGTGGCTACTGCCCCCGGTTCTGACACGCTACGTGATCTGCGGATAATTCTTATTGGCTTGACACTCATTCCCGTTAACAGTAAAGCTAAATTAATTCAGCCAGAGTAAGAATCAAATGTCATCTATCAAACAACCAGTCATCATTAGCGCCGTGCGCACACCGGTAGGAAAGTTTCTCGGCGCGCTCAAGAATTTCAAAGCTACGGACCTTGGCGCGATCGTGGTCCGCGAAGCGGTGCAGCGCGCCGGCGTCAAACCGGAAGACGTCGATGAAGTGATCATGGGCTGCGTCATTCAAGCCGGCCTCGGTCAGAACCCGGCGCGACAAGCAGCTTTGCATGGCAGATTGCCCAACACAGTTTCAGCCGTGACTGTTAATAAGGTCTGCGGCTCGGGATTGAAAGCGATCATGATGGCGGCGCAAGGCGTCGCGCTCGGTGACACCGAGATGGTCGTGGCCGGGGGAATGGAATCGATGTCGAATGCTCCTTACCTGCTGCCGAAGGCGCGCGAAGGTTATCGCCTCGGTCACGGGAAAATGCTCGATTCGATCATCCAGGATGGTCTCTGGTGCGCCTTCGACGATCAGCATATGGGCTGCACGGGTGAAGTAGTCTCGGAACGTTTTCGGGTTTCGCGCGCCGAGCAGGATGAATACGCTTTGAACTCGCATCGCAAGGCGAGCGACGCTATCAAAGCCGGAAGATTCAAGGATGAGATTGTGCCCATCGAAATTCCGCAGAAGAAAGGGGCGCCGATCATCTTCGATACGGACGAGCCGGTCCGCGAAGACACCTCGATGGAAGGCCTGGGAAAACTGAAGCCGGCCTTCAAAGAGGGCGGCACAGTCACCGCGGGAAATGCGCCGGGAGTCAATGATGGCGCGTCGGCCGTAGTGGTGACTTCGGAGGAACGCGCGCGAACGCTGGGCGTCGAGCCGCTGGCTCGCATCGTGGCGCAGGCAGTCTCCGGAACTGAACCGCAGTTAGTGATGATGGCGCCAGTTGAAGCAATCAAGAAACTTCTGGTTAAGACGGGCTGGTCACTGAACGATGTTGACCTGATTGAATTGAACGAAGCGTTCGCCGTTCAGGCGGTCGCCATCACCCGCGAATTGAACCTCGATCCTGAGAAAGTGAATGTCAACGGCGGCGCCGTGGCGTTGGGTCACGCGATTGGACAATCAGGCTCGCGCATCCTCACGACCATGCTTTACGAATTGAAGCGGCGGAACGCCCGTCGCGGGATCGCGGCGCTTTGTCTGGGTGGCGGCAACGCGGTGGCCCTGGCCGTCGAGCATGAGCGCGGAAACGGCTGACGATGACCGCGGAACAGCACAACCAAACGCTGGGCACGCTCTATTTTGTTTACGGATCTGTCCACGGGTTGACGCTGCTGGCCCTGCTGGGATTAATCCTGATATTCAAGTTCGCCTCGGTCGCGGGGGAGCTTGTATCGACTTCGATAATGATGATTGGCACTGTCATTTTCCTAGTGCTGATGTTGACGGTCGGTATTCTCCCGGTGGTCGCCGGGGTCGGGTTTCGCAAAAGAAGTGGGTGGGTGAAGCCTCTGGGGATTGGCCTCGCCGTAATATCGCTGGTCAACATTCCCATTGGTACGGCTTTGGGCGTTTACACCATAAAATTTTTCCGCAGTGCGCCGGGAGTTCAAATCTACGGCGGCCGCGCGAGCGTGACGGATTCGGCTGAATTGGAGAACGCACTCGGTCGCGCGAAGCCTCTGATGAATGTTGCAGAGCGCCTGAAATGATGTCAGCGCCGCCTGCGGTAGCGGGCGGTTATCCTTGCACGAAGCAGACTAGCGTGAGATCAACCGCCCGCTACCGCAGGCGGTTCTGACCAGGATTATGAGCGAAATTTTTGGCGTGGTAGGAGCAGGCACGATGGGCAATGGCATTGCCCAGGTGGCGGCGCGCGCGGGTTTTAAGGTGGTGATGCGTGACGTCGCGGAAGAGTTTCTGGCTCGCGGAATGGCGGCCATCGATAAAAGTCTCCAGCGTGATGTTGATAAGGAACGCCTGAGCGCCGATGACAAACAAAGCATTATCGGCCGCATCCGCACAACTAAGGAATTAACGGAACTGCGGGCCGCGTTTATCGTCGTCGAAGCTGTGACTGAGCAGTTGTCCGTTAAGAGTAAGGTATTCGAAGCGCTCGACGAGGTGGTCCAGAGCGATGCGATTCTGGCTTCCAATACATCGTCGATATCAATCACGAAGCTGGGGGCGATCACGAAACGACCGGACAAAGTAATCGGCATGCACTTTATGAATCCGGTCCCGGTGATGAAACTCGTCGAGATTATCCGTGGCGCGGCAACGTCTGATGAGACCTACAACGCCGTGCACGCGTTGACGGAGAAGCTGGGCAAGATACCGCTTGAATGTCACGACTCGCCGGGATTTATTTCTAATCGAGTGCTGATGCCGATGATCAATGAAGCGATTTTCGCTCTCTACGAAGGGGTCGCGTCACGCGAAAGCATCGACGGCATCATGAAGCTGGGCATGAATCATCCGATGGGTCCTTTGACCCTGGCTGACTTCATCGGCCTGGATGTTTGCCTTGCGATCATGAACGTGTTACATGATGGTTTCAACGATTCGAAGTATCGCCCGTGCCCGCTGCTGAAACGATACGTCGACGCGGGATGGTTGGGGCGGAAAAGCGGGCGCGGTTTTTATGAATACTAAGTCTTTGTAGTTAGTACTACTTGGCACTCAGTACTTTGAAGAGGCGAAAACTACGAAGCTCGAAGGACCAGGATCGTCAGTGATGCAACGCGCCATCTCACATTACTGTCAGAAGTGCCGCGCGGCGAACCCTCTGGGTCAGGAGTTCTGCCTGCGCTGCGGCACACGCTTAATGCTGGTCGTGCAACCGCCCTCGATCCGCGTTGATATTCCCTCAACCACTCCGCATGAGGAGCATCTGCTGGAACGCATGACGATGCTCGAGAACACGCTCGCGCGTATAGCTGAAAGACTCGAGCACGCCTTGAAGCTGCTGCTGCGCCAGTCCGAGACGGCCTATAGTAATCACGCGCTGGTCAAGAGTTTGATCGAGATGCTTAATGAATGCGGGGTGGTAGATAATGCCAGGCTCGAATCGATGTGGCGCGAAGAATGCCGGAAGCTGACCGATTCGGGTGAAAGGCAACCCAAGAAGCCTCGCAAAGTGAAACGAAAGGCCACGACCAGCGGGTAGAGAAACGCGGCACCGGTCGTCGCCGTTTTGAAAGTGCCGCTCGCCCAGCTATAATTTCCGACTTTGTGCGACGCCCCCTGATGCGGACTATCAGTCAGCCAGGGGGTTTCGATATGAGGATCGAGCTTGAAAGCCTGGATCGCGGCGGTGGTAGAGTCGTACACGTCTATGCGCCGGATGAACTGAAATTCGACGAGCGTGACTTGCGCGTGCTCGAACCGGTAAGCGTAGCAGGCCGCGTTCGCCGCCGAGACCATGAAGTTGAGTTAAGCGGGAAGCTGGCGACCAGAGTCGCCATTGCCTGTGGCCGTTGTTTGAAATCTGTGGAGTTGCCGATCGAAGTCGAGTTCAGCGAACGCTTCGCGCCGGCGGTGGCCTGGAAAGACGAAGAGCAGCACGAGCTGGCGGCAACCGACCTTGACCTGGCCGTTTTCGACGGTGAAGGCTTCGAGCTGGATGACGTCGTCAAGGAAGAAATAATCCTGTCGCTGCCGGGGCATGTGCTCTGCCGGGAAGAGTGCCGAGGTTTGTGTCCGGATTGTGGAACTGACCGGAACACCGGTTCATGCAACTGCGAAACGAAACAGATTGATTCACGTTGGGAGAAATTGAAGGATTTGCGGTTCTAGACACCGGTGCTTTGAACTTTGTTCTTGGTGCTTTGAATTCATTCGGGACTGTCCCTGATTATCAAACACCAAGTACCAAGCACAAAGCACCAAAAAACGATTTCAGATCTGAAATTTGAAATCAAAGTAAAAGAAGTGGAGTTCAGTCATGCCAAATCCAAAACGTCGTCATTCAAAAGCTCGAACCGGCAAACGCCGCGCGCACGATGCGCTGCGCGCGCCGCAGACCGGTACGTGTCCCAACTGTCAGGAACCGCGGATGTCACATCGCGTCTGTCCGAAGTGCGGATACTATAAAGGCCGCGAAGTCATTCACGTCGAACAGAACACCTAGCCGTCATTCGAGCACCAACTGACCACAACAATCGATGAGTAATGTGAACGCGGGAATCCTCGGGACGGGCCACTCTTATCCCACAGGCGTTCTGACGAACGCTGATCTGGAGAAGATGGTCGAAACGTCCGATGAGTGGATCACAACGCGCACTGGTATTAAGCAGCGGCGTAAAGCTGGGCCGGGCGAGTACACCTCGCAATTTGCCGTGCGAGCGTCTCAGGACGCGATCGAGCGCGCCGGAATCGATCCCATGGAGATCGATTTGATCTTGTGCGCGACTGTTACGCCGGATCAAATCCTGCCTTCGACTGCTTGTCTGATTCAGGCTGAGCTGGGCGCGAACAAAGCGGCGGCGATGGATATCGTCGCAGCCTGTTCGGGTTTTCTTTACGGTGTGACCATAGCGAATCCAATGATTCGCAGCGGCCAGATGAAGTATGCGCTGATTATCGGCGCAGAGCTGCTGACCCGGTACGTCGACTATACCGATCGATCGACGTGCGTCATCTTTGGCGACGGCGCGGGCGCGGCGATCATGGGTCCGGTGGACGACCAGCACGGCATTCTCGCGGCCCGCATTAAGTCGGACGGCCGCTATGAAGAACAATTGTACGCGCCGGGGGGCGGCACTAAGGGCGGCTTTACCGCCGAGACGATTGCGCGCGGCGATCACTTCTTCAAGATGAAAGGCAACGAAGTTTTCAAAGTGGCGGTGCGTTCAATGACTGAAATCTCAAAGAACGTGCTGTGCGAAGCCGGGTTGAAAACTGACGACGTCGATCTGTTTATTCCGCATCAGGCTAACCAAAGGATTACTGATTCGGTCGGCAACTCGTTGAATGTTGACCCCTCGAAAGTGTTTTCCAACATCGCCCAAAACGGGAACACTTCGTCGGCTTCGATTCCGATTGCCTTGGACGAATGCGTGGCAGGCGGTCGCATCAAGAAAGATGACATTGTGTTGATGTCGTCATTTGGTGGCGGCTTTACCTGGGGCAGCGTGGTGATGCGCTGGTAGCGGTACGCACGCCGCGGGCGTGCTGCTAATGAGACGACAGCTGCGTACCGAAATGAGCATTGCATTCATATTTCCCGGACAGGGATCACAGAATCCGGGAATGGGGAAGGACCTGGCCGAGAATTTTCCGGCCGCGAAGCAGGTCTTTGAAGCAGCAGATGAAGCGCTCGGTTTTGCTCTGTCCGAACTGTGCTTCAACGGTCCGGCGGAGCAATTGCAGTTGACCGAGCACACGCAGCCGGCGATTTTGACAACCTCGATTGCGACTCTCAGAGCCCTGCAATCGGAGGTCGTCGCGGAGCCGGCCTTCGTGGCCGGTCACAGCCTGGGCGAATACTCAGCGTTGGTTGCGGCAGACGCGCTCTCGCTGGTCGATGCAGTCAGAACGGTTCGATCCCGCGGCCGTTACATGCAGGAAGCTGTTCCGGTGGGAACCGGCGCGATGGCCGCGATCCTCGGCGCCGACCTGCAGACCGTGCGCAGTGCGTGCGAAGAGGTGGCGCAAGGCCAGGTTTGCAGCCCGGCCAACATTAATTCGCCCGGCCAAATAGTCATCGCAGGCGACACGGCAGCGGTTGATCGCGCGATTCCAATTTTGAAAGAACGCGGGGCGAAGCGGGCCGTTAAGTTGAATGTGAGCGCCCCTTTCCATTGCGCGCTGATGCAGCCCGCGCAGGATCTGCTGGCGGCCGATTTGGAAAGAATCAATTTCAGCGATTTGACAGTGCCGCTGGTGACCAATGTTGATGCAAAGCCCGTGAATCGCGGCCCAGACGCGCGCGCGTCGCTGGTCCGCCAGGTTTCAAACCCGGTTCGCTGGCTCGAGTCAGTTGAATTTTTGATCAATCAGGGTGTACAAAGTTTTATTGAAATCGGTCCCGGAAAAGTTCTGAGTGGTTTGGTGCGTCAGATTAACCGCGACGTCCGTTGCCTGAATGTCGAGGATGCAGCAAGTTTGCGCTCGGCCCAGGAGGCGCTGGGAAATTGATGTGACACAACCTGAGGTTGGTGTCTAAGTTTTGAAAATCATAAGGCTCCAGAGTGAGGTCTGGGCCACAAATTAGAGGAGCAAACGAATGCCCGATCAAGAGATCGAAGCTAAAGTGAAACAAATCATCGTCGATGAACTCGGTGTTGATGAGAACGAGGTCACACCTAACGCGCGGTTCATCGATGATCTGGGCGCTGACTCGCTCGACACGGTTGAGTTGGTGATGCGCTTTGAAGAAGAATTCGGCATCGAAATTCCCGACGAGGATGCCGAGAAGATTCAGAGCGTGCGCGACGCTTACAACTATATCGATCAACACAAGGCCAGCAAGTAACAATGTAGGGGCAGGATTCTCCTGCCTGCGCTTGGACTCGGATGAAACGCGGGCAGGGAAAGCCTTGCCGCTACATTAATCGATGGAGAATTCCGTTTTGACTCGTCGCGTTGTTGTTACCGGGCTTGGTCTGATCACCCCTTGTGGAAATTCAGTCGAGACTACCTGGGCCGCGCTGAAGGAAGGCCGCAGCGGCGCGGATTACATTCAAAAATTTGACGCCGGAAAGTTCCCGGTGCGGTTCGCCTGCGAAGTCAAAGACTTCGATCCGTTGAACTACGTCGAAAAGAAGGAAGCGCGCAAGATGGGCGCTTTCATTCAGTACGCGATTGCCGCTTCGCAGGAAGCGGTCACCGACAGCGGGCTGAAAATAACCGACGACGTCGCGGAAGGTGTCGGGACTTATATCAGCAGCGGCATCGGCGATTTCTGGGCCATCGAGCGCGAGCACGAAAAGCTCTTGAAAGATGGTCCGGGACGCATCTCGCCGTTCTTTATCCCGTCGGCAATCGTCAATCTGGCTTCGGGCCAGGTTTCCATTCGTCACAACGCGAAAGGGCCGAATTCAGCTACCGCGACGGCGTGCTCCGCCGGAGCCCACGCCATCGGCGATAGCTTTCGAATCATTCAGCGTGGCGATGCCGATGCCATGATTTGTGGCGGCGCAGAATCGGCTATTACACCGATGGCGGTCGCCGGCTTCGCGGCATTGCGCGCGCTCTCGACTCGTAATGATGATCCGAAGCACGCGTCGCGACCTTTCGAATTGCATCGAGATGGTTTCGTGATCGGGGAAGGCGCCGGCATTCTGATTCTGGAAGAACTTGAATTTGCCAAACGACGCGGCGCGCGCATCTACTGCGAAGTTGTCGGCTATGGCATGACCGGCGATGCGTTTCATATCACGATGCCGGACCAGACCGGATCGGGCGCGGTGCGCGTTATGCAGAAGGCTCTTAAAGACGCGGGGGTGACTGCCGGGCAGGTGGACTACATCAACGCTCATGGCACTTCTACACCTTACAACGACAAGTTCGAGACGATGGCCATCAAGAAAACCTTTGGTGATCACGCTTACAAAATGGCCATCAGCTCGACCAAGTCGATGACGGGTCATCTGCTGGGCGCGGCGGGTGGCGTGGAAGGCGTCTTCACGGTGCTTTCAATGCATCGCGACTTGCTGCTGCCGACCATGAATTACGAACAACCTGATCCGGATTGTGATTTGGACTACGTTCCGAACCGGGCACGTGAAGCTAGAATTGATTACGCGCTTTCGAATAGCTTCGGCTTTGGCGGAACCAACGCGGCGCTGTTGTTCAAGCGCTACGAAGAATAGTTTCCGCATTTTCGTTTAGAAGCCGGACTTGTCCGGCGAGTCGGCGTGGACAAGTCCAGACTCTAAACGATCTGTTGTTTTGCAGATATGAAGATTCTCGTGCTCATGAAGCAGGTCGCGAATAAGGACGCGATCTTGCGCATCAACAAAGACTCGACCTGGATCGAGGAAGCCGACCTGTCCTTCGAAGTTAACGAATCGGACGGCTATGCGCTGGAAGAAGCGCTCCGGATCAAAGAAAAAGTCGGCTCGGGCGAAGTTGTAGTTGTCTCGATGGGGCCGCAGCGCGCGAAGAGTGTCATCAAAGATGCGCTGGCACGCGGGGCCGATCGCGCGATTCATATCGTCGGTGACAATGTTGTGCATCTTTCTCCGTTCGCGGCGGCATCCGTACTCGCCGAGGCGGTGCGCGATGAGAGTGCTGATCTCATTATGACCGGTCTGCAGTCGGACGACTACGGATATGCACAGACCGGCGTCATCCTCGCCGAAATTCTGGGTCTGCCGCACGCGACGATTGTGATTGAGCTTGATGCCAGCGGCGAACAACTCCGGGTGAAGCGGGAGCTTGAGAGCGGCTGGTACCAGTGGTACACGATGCCGAAGCCGGCCTTGCTGACGATTCAATCCGGCATCAGTCAAATTCGCTACGCGACGCTGAAGGGCATCATGGCCGCCAAGAAGAAAGAGATTAAGGAAGTCACGCCCAACGCCGACCTCGTCGGCAAGCCTTCGCATCAGCGGATTGAAAAAATCTATCTGCCGCAGAAATCCAAGCAGACACAGTTCCTTGGCGACGGTGATGCGAAAAAGGGCGCGGTGGAATTGGCTGAGAAGCTGCGGACTGAAGCGCGCGTGATCTGAAGCGGTGAGGCTGTCACCGTCACTGTCACGCGTCACTAAAAAACCATGAGCATTCTCGTATTCATCGAACACAAAGGCGGCACGCTGAATAAGACTTCGCTGGAAGCAGTGGCGGCGGCGCAGAAGCTGGCCGCAGACATTGGTGCGAAAGCGTCAGCCGTGGTCCTCGGCTCTTCGTCCTTGGCTAACGAGATTGCGAATTACGATCTGGAGAAAGTTATCTCTGCCGAAAACGAAAGGCTAAGCGATTACACACCGGATGCTTATGCTGACGGCCTGGAGAAAGTAATTCGCGCGGCCAATCCTTCGTACGTAATCATGTCGCACACGTATCTCGCGCGCGATTTCGCGCCGAAAGTGGCGGCCCGGTTCCAGAAGGGATTGATTGGCGATTGCATTCGGATGAATGTCGAAGGCGGAAAGGCGACCTTCACGCGGCGCATTTTTCTCGGGAAGCTTGATGCCGATGTCGTCGCCGACGGTGAGCCGCCGACCTTCGTCACCTTTCAATCTGGCGCATTTCGTGGTGACCAGGCAGCGAAGGGAACTGCTCCGGTCGAATCAATGAACGTGGAAGTTGGCGAGCCGCGGATGAAGCCCGAAGCGCCGTTTCAGGAAGCCAAGCAGGCAGTCGACCTCAGCAAGGCTGACGTCATCGTCGCGGTTGGTCGCGGAATCAAAAGCAAAGACAACCTCGCCATGGCTGAGAAGCTGGCCGAAGCTCTCGGCGGCGATCTGGCGGCGTCGCGTCCAATCTGTGACGCGGAATGGCTGCCCATCGATCGACAGATCGGATCGTCGGGTCAGACAGTCGCACCAAAGTTGTATGTCGCGATTGGTATCTCCGGTGCGATTCAACATCTGGTCGGCATGAAGAACTCACAGACAATTGTCGCTATCAACAAAGATCCGGAAGCACCGATATTCGATATTGCCGACTACGGCATCGTCGGTGATCTCTTCGAAGCTGTTCCGGTCCTCACCGAAGAAATCAAAAAGCTTAAAAGTTAAGATCTCTCTGAGCGAGCTTGGGTGAGCGATTGTTTAGAGACGGGCTACGGTCCGACTTCGTTCGGTGCATCGTCCGCGCGGGCAATGCCAGCTCTAAAGAATCACTTCGCCAAACCCTTCAAGTCTTCGACGATCTGGTCAGGCTTCCAATCATTGCCGCGATAAAGCTTAAAGAGCTTCCCATCGGGTCCAATTACACCGGTTCGTAACGAGTGAATGACTTGTTCTTCACCGCTCGAAGTGTCGTGGAAGTAGCGCATCCCAAAGAACTGCGCCACACCCTTTACTTCGTCCTGTGACCCGGTGAGAAATTCCCAGTGCTGAAAGTTTTCGTCTGAATATTTTCCGGTATGCGAGGCGCCATAGCTGCGCATGACCTTCGGCGTGTCATAGTCCGGATCGAAGCTGATGGTCAGCAAATGGGTCTTGGCATACACGTCGGGTTGTCCCTGAAGCGCCTTATCGATGGCCGCGAAATTTGTGCTCATCAAGGTGCATTGATCAGGCTGCGGGCAGCGGGTGTAGACGAAAGTCAGCGCGACCGCCTTGCCTTTGTACTGCGAGAGCCGCACGCGCTTGCCGTCCTGGTTAATCAACTCAAAGTCAGGGATGTCGTCACCGGGCTTTGGTTCGCCCGGCACTTCGCTGGTCGGCGTTAAGGGTGAACTGCCCTCGACAATGGCCGTGACTTCGACCCAGGAGTCCACATCGCTCACGACCAGATTGGCAGAGACTTCGTCACCGGCCTTGAGCATTTGCAAATCCGCATCGCTCTTAATCTTGAACGGCATCGTCATGGCCGGCATGTAACCGACGATGTCTTCGTGCTTTATCGTGGCCGTGCGCTCAGCTTTATTTACCGCGATGACCTTGCCTTTGAGCGGATAACGTTTCTCATTTGCAGCACGCTTTGGCCGGCACCCGGGTGCGAATAATAGAAAGATGAGTGACAGGGGAATAAGTAGTTGATGAGTTCTTTTCATTGAATAAAAGGTTGTCGTGGACAGCGTATGACAGTCCAGCTTAGTTGCGCGGCGTTTATTGCTGCAAGCGCCGGCGCGCTGAAACTTCTATGGTACGATGACCGCGATGATTGCCGAGAAGACTCATCGAGCTGAATTGTTGGACGGACGAGTTGCCGCAGATGCGATAAAGCGAGAAGTGGCGGCCGAAGTCGCGGCTCTGACGAGCAGGCAGAATGTAGTTCCGCGGCTGGCAGCGGTGATTGTCGGCGACGACCCGGCTTCTGCGGTTTACGTGCGCAATAAGATTCGGGCTTGCGCGGAAGTGGGCATTGCGTCCGAGCATTTGCCCATGCCGGCCGCAACGACGACGGAAGAACTGTTGGCTGTGGTTAACGGCCTGAACGAGAACGATGAAGTTGACGGCATCCTGGTTCAGCTGCCGCTGCCGAAACAAATCAAAGAAATCGCCATCATCGAAGCAATTGATCCGGCGAAGGATGTCGACGCTTTTCATCCAATGAATGTGGGCCTTCTGGCTTTGGGGCGGCCGCGATTTGTGCCCTGCACTCCAGCTGGAATTATCGAGCTGCTTGATCGAAACCAGATTCCCATCGCCGGCGCCACAGCCTGTGTAATCGGCCGCAGTCAGATTGTCGGAAAGCCCGTTGCCAGTCTGTTACTTCAGCGGCATGCGACCGTTACCATCTGTCACTCAAAGACGCGTGATCTGCCGGCCATCGCCCGGCAGGCTGACATCCTCGTCGCCGCGATTGGCCGGCCGGCGTTTGTGACCGGAGAGTTTATCAAGCCGGGCGCAGTCGTGGTTGATGTGGGCGTCAACAAAATAAGCGAAGCGGATCAGGCGCGCGACTTTTTTGGTAGTGACGCCGAACGCCGCATTGAAGCAATTCGGCAAAAGGGCTACACGCTGGTAGGCGACGTTCATCCGGCCGAGGCGGATCGGATTGCGGGCAAGCGGACGCCGGTTCCGGGCGGGGTCGGTCTGCTCACGGTGGCGATGCTAATGAAGAACACGTTGCAGGCCGCCAGGACGCGACGAAACTTGTAAGCGATGCTGAAGGTCGGGCTAACCGGATCGATCGCCGTAGGGAAGTCCTTCGTCCTGCGCACGCTCGCAGAACTCGGCTGTCATGTCATTGATGCTGATGCCATTGCGCGTCAAGTGGTGGCGCCCGGCACGCGCGGACTGCAATTAGTCACCGAAGCCTTTGGCTTGGAAATCCTGCGCGCCGACGGGATGCTTGATCGTCAGAAGCTCGGCGCGATTGTGTTTGCGGACGCTGACAAGCGTGCGCGGCTCAACTCAATTCTCCATCCGCTGATAATTGCTGCCCAGGACGAGCGCATTCGGGAAATCGAGGCAACTGATCCCAGGGGCATGGTCGTGATAGACGCGGCCTTGATGATCGAATCGGGCGGTTACCGGCGTCTCGACAAATTGATTGTCGTTCATTGTCGTCCCGAAATTCAGTTGCAGCGATTGATGACTCGCGACAATCTGCCGGCTGAAATCGCGCAACAGCGAATTGCCGCGCAGATGCCCCAGGAAGAAAAGATAAAGTATGCGGACTACTTGATCGACACATCGGAGGGCTTTGAACTTACGCGCCATCTAATCACAGAGGTGTTTCAGCAACTCAAGTCTCTGTCTGGTGGCGCGCGGTAACAGGAAACTAATCATTGATGCCGCGTTCTTCTCGTGTTACTTTCAGGTGCAGTTAGGCAATCGAATGAAAATGCGCAACTCGGGCTGGCGATTTGCTCCTCATTCACTCTGTCTCGTTTCGTGTCTGATTGTTGCCGGGTGTACGGCTTCTGCCAGCGTCAACGGTTTTTTTGGTAAGGCCGAACCTCCTCGCGCAAATGTGCTGCGCTACATCACGGGCGACGAACCGGAATCAATCGATCCACACAAGACCACTGGTCAGCCGGAATCGCGCATCCTGATGGCGCTGTTCGAAGGTTTGGTCGAGTACGATCCGAAGACGATGGATCCGATCCCGGCGATTGCTGAACGCTGGAACGAAAACAACGACTCGTCCGAATTCTGTTTTCACCTGCGGAAGAACGCCCGCTGGTCGAATGGGGATCCGATCACGGCTAAGGATTTCGTTTACAGTTTTCGGCGCGCGCTGAATCCGGCGACGCGCGCGCGTGGCGCCGCGCTGGGTTACTACCTGAAGTATGCCGAGGCATACAACAGCGGCGCGGTATTCGTTCGCGATCCGCAGACTAACACCTTTTTGTTGGCCAAAGACTTTGAATCAAAAGAACAAAAGCCGCCGTTAAGCGCACAACCGGAGGGGCAGGAGTATCCGGCTACAGCCCTTGACGATAAGCCGGACCGCAGCACACCGTTCCATCAGTTCATGCATTCACCGACGCGCCTCACGTTGCCGGGTGATGAGAAAACCCGGAACAAGCTGTTGGCCAAAGATGCCAAGCTGCAGGCCGCAGTCGCCGGCAAAGAATTCGTCAAGGTTTCGGGAGAACATCTCGGGATCGAGGCGGTTGATGACTACACGGTCAGGATTTCGTTGGCACAGTCCGCGCCGTTCTTCAAAGGATTGTTGGCAAATCAACTCTTTCGCCTCGTACACCAGAAAACGGTCGAGCAATTTGCCGAAAATTGGACTGACGTTAGTCACATGGTGAGCTGCGGACCCTTCAAGCTGCAAACCTGGAAGCCCTACGACGTGATCAAGGTGGTACGCGATCCGGCGTATTGGGACGCTGCCAACGTGCGTCTCGACGGAATTGATTTCTATCCGACGCCCGACTTGCCCACCCAGGTCAATCTCTACAAAGTCGGCGAAGTCGATGCGATCGGAAATCACGCGGTGCTCAATGCCTGGGTCGAAACGATCAGGACAGCGAAGGACTATATGGATGCGCCGGAGGCGGCAAGCATCTACATCAACATCAATACCACCAAGGCCCCGATGAACGATTTGCGCGTCCGTCGTGCCTTTGATTTGGCAATTGACAAAGACACGTGGGTCAAATGGCGTAAGATTACGCGGCCGCTTCCGGGAATTACTCCGCTGGGAATCTTTCACGACTATCAATTGCCGCAACTCGGTAAGTTTGATCCTGAGCAGGCGCGGCAAGCTTTAGCAGCCGCCGGTTTTCCAGTGACGAAAAACGGCGATGGCTCTTATGCTTGTCCGAAGTTTCCCGCCGATCAAGTGGAATTCATTTTTCCTTCCGCGACCTCGAATAAGATTTTGGCCGAGTTCATGCAGGCGCAGTGGAAACAGAACCTCGGCATCGTGGTGTCCTTACGGAGTATGGAGTTCAAGACTTTTCTCGAAGTGCGAGCCAACCTCGAGTACAAAGGTTTCTCGTTCGGGGCGTTCTCTGCGGACTACATGGACCCGTTTACGTTCCTCAGTATCTACTACACGCCGGGGGGCGATAATAGTACGGGATGGTGGGACCAGAAATACGTCGATTTGCTTGATGAAGGCAATCGCACTTCCGATCGCGCCAAGCGTTTTGAACTGCTGTCGAAAGCCGAGAGCTACATGATTGCAGCCCAACCCATCATTCCGTTGGAAACCGGCGCGGTCAACTGGCTGAAGAAACCGTTCATTAAGGGAATGTACCCAAACGCCGGCTCGCTGTTCGCTTGGAAATATGTCTACATCGAACGCGATCCGGCGAAGTGGGACTATGAGACGCCGGCGACGGAGTGATAGCTGAGAGGTGACGCATGATTGGGGGTCTTATGCGACATCTCAAAGCCAAGGGGGGCGAGGCGCGCGGATAATTCTTAGCTCTTATCACCCATCACCTGTCACCCATCACTGAGTATCATGCTTCGCTTCATCATCCGTCGCCTGCTCGTTACGATTCCTACCATCCTGGTCGTCATCACGCTTACCTGGGGGTTGATCCGGCTCGCTCCGGGCAATTTTTATTCAGGTGAAAAGAAGCTTCCCAAGTCTGTCGAAGCCGCAATCCGCGCCAATTATGGTTTGGACAAACCCTGGTACGTGCAGTACGGCAAGACGATGAGTCACATTCTGCGGCTCGACTTTGGCACGTCGCTCAAGTACGAAGGTCAGGGTGTCAATCACATCATTGCGCGTTCGCTGCCGGTTTCGGCCACCGTTGGGTTGCTCGCCTATCTACTCGCTCTGTTAGTCGGCGTGCTCGTCGGTTGTATTGCGGCGTTAAAGCAGAATTCTTTTTGGGATTACGCGTCGATGGCTTTGGCGATGCTCGGCATTTCGATTCCGAACTTCGTCCTGGGACCGCTGCTCGTACTTGGCTTCTCACTGTACTTGTACTGGGTCCCGCCGGCGCGCTGGTATGGATTTTTCAATCGCGGGCTGATTCTGCCAGTACTCACGCTGTCGGCGATATACATGGCCTATATTGCACGGCTGACGCGCGCGGGCATGCTTGAGGTGCTGCGCTCAGATTACATCCGGACTGCCCGCGCGAAAGGATTGTCTGAGCAGGCAGTGGTAATGCGTCACGCGTTGCGTGGCGGCTTGATGCCCGTTGTTTCGTTCACTGGCCCCGCGCTGGCCTTCCTGCTCACCGGCACCGTCGTGGTCGAGCGCATCTTTTCGTTGCCGGGCTTGGGCAATTATTTCATTCAGGCGTCATTGAATCGCGATGAGCCTTTGATCCTGGGCATCGTGGCCTTCGTCGCGATCACTCTGCTCACCATGAATCTGTTGGTGGACATTGCTTACGGCTTGATCGACCCGCGCATTCGCTACTGACCTCATGAGCGAACGAGACCAGCCAAACATCATCGAGCCAACTGAACCAGGGGTTACCCCGTTGGGTACACCGGCGTCCGATCCAGTACGCGCGCGCGCAGGCGACATTATCCATACCGCTCCGGAGCTCGCCGTCGGTGAAGCTGATGTGCGGTCAGCGGAAGCGCACGAAGTCGTCCGCGGAACTTCGCTGGCTCGTGATGCGTGGCGGCGGCTGCTGAAAAACAGGCTCGCGGTGTTTGGGATGATAGTCGTCCTGCTCCTCGCGGTGGCTTCTTTCGTCGGCCCGGCAATCATCAAGCAAACGACCGGCTTCACTTACGACTACATGCCCAACGACGTGGCGTTGCTCAAATCGTTCCCGCCCCTGAGGGGTGTTGACGGAAAGTTCTCCTGGACGCACCCGATGGGCACGGACAACTCAGGCAGAGATTTGCTGGCGCGCGTCTTGTTAGGCGGCCAAATCTCACTGATGGTGGGAATCATCGCGACGCTGGTCTCGCTGGTCATCGGTGTCTCGTATGGCGCGGTATCGGCGTATTTCGGTGGGCGCATCGATTCGCTGATGATGCGGGTGGTCGATGTGCTCTATTCGTTGCCGTACATCATCCTGGTGGTCGTTCTGCTGGCGATGTTTCGGAGGACAACGCCGGTCGGGCAGATAGTCTTGCTCTTCCTGGCGCTGGGCTCGGTGTCCTGGCTGACCATGGCCCGCATCGTACGCGGCCAAATCCTCTCTTTGAAGAACCAGGAGTTTGTGCTCGCGGCACGGGCAACCGGTGTCTCGACGCCGCGAATTATTTTTCGCCACCTCGTGCCGAATGCTTTGGGGCCCGTGATCGTTTACGCGACGCTGACAGTTCCGTCGGTGATGTTGCAGGAAGCCTTCCTCTCATTCCTCGGTTTTGGCGTGCAGCCGCCTTATGCGTCCTGGGGAAGTCTGGCGGCTGACGGAATTCAGAATCTGGCAATTTTCCCCTGGCAGTTGATTTTT
>JADMIO010833492.1_pt1 | contig 42324 bp, 28 predicted proteins | sample 8958161 | NCBI WGS metagenome assembly JADMIO01 (sample SAMN16585339, study PRJNA669376) | soil metagenome | isolation source: Crop rotation soil | place: USA: Cullars Rotation, Alabama | collected 2011 | reverse complement strand
GCCGCGACTTCAAGTCACGTGAATTCCAAGCTTCGGATCCCACTGTGCTGGAAAGCCCCAGCAATACGCTTTGCCTTCGGTCGTGAGCGCGCAGGTCGTGCGGCCGAACGTCGCGAGCTGCGCGAGCTTCTGGTTTCCAGGAACGCGAACCGGAACGGCGCTCATCGAGTTCGATCCGAGTTGGTCGCTGCCGATGCGTCCCTCGGCGCCATTCAAGCCCCAGCACCACGCGATGCCGCCGCTTGCGATGTCGCAGACGTGCATCGTGCCGGCACTGATCGAGCGATACTTGATGACGATGACGCGCGAGGCGCTTCCGATCTTCCCTTCACTGGTGGCCGTCACGGTGACCGTGCCGCGATCGATGCCAGTGAGAATGCCGGTGACGCTATCGATCGTCGCCACCGCCGCATTCGAGACCGTCCACCGCACCACTCGGCCCGTTAGGACATTGGTATTAGAGTCTTTTAGTGTCGCGACCATCTGAGACGGGTCCCAGGCTTCGACGGTGTCGGGCGCGGCAGCCACGGTCACGGTCGCGACTGGAATCACTTGGACGTCGAGCTTTACCGTGATGTTCGCCGATGCGCTCTTGCCTTCGCTTGCCGCCGAGATCGTGGCGCTTCCCGCGGCCACGCCGGTGACCGTTCCGTTGGCGTCGACGGTCGCGATGTTGTTGCTCGACGACGACCAGCTGATGGTGCGTCCGCTCAGTGCCGCGCCGTTCGCGTCCTTCGCGGTGGCTGAGAGCTTCGTCGTCTTGCCGACGATGAGATCCGCTGTGGTCGGCGTGACGTCGACCGTTGCGACGCTCGCGGTTGGCGGCGGAGGATTCGTGTTGCCGCCGGTGGGCGAGGTCGTGGTATCGCTTCCGCAGGCCGTGATGACTGAAAGGGCAGCCGCAAGCGCGGCAAGTCGAACGCGTTGCATTGTCGTTTTCTCCCGAGGTCAAAATCGAACCCGCGAATTGTTCGCGGATTTCGTGGCGGGAGATTACGAGCGGTCGCTTACTCGGGACTTAGAGCATTCGAGGACCGGGATTACATCGCTGCTTACGGGTGCTTATAGACCTCTACCGTCATCCTGATGGCGGCGAAGCCGCCGGAGGACCTGCTTTTGTGTCACGCCGTGACTACGGAACTACGGGCAAGCAGGTCCTCCGCTCGCTGCGCTCGCATCAGGATGACGGTAGAGATGGACTTGCCCCACCACCCCTCGGCACGTAGAAACAGCGTACCTACTACTCCGACTGAGATGCGCACGATCCGAGTTCTGACCCTGCTGATTGCGCTTACAGCTCACACGCTTCGCGCCCAAGAACCATACGAATGGCGCGACTCCCTCGTCTTTCACACGTTCTCCATCGCCGCGATCGATCCGCGGACTGGCGAAGTCGGCGTCGCGGTAACGACTCGAGTGGCGTGTGTCGGAGGCGGCGTTCCCTGGGTCCGCGTCGGCGTCGGCGCAGTCGCGACGCAAGCCAACACGCGCACCGCGTACGGCAACGACCTTCTCGACGCGATTCAGAAAGGCGAGGCCCCGGCCGATGCGTTGAAGCGACTTCTCGCGGCGGATTCGGGCGCGGCGTCGAGACAAATCGGGGTCATCGACATCAAGGGCCGGTCCGCCCAGCATACGGGGACCGGGCCCGACGACTGGAAGGGACATCGCGCGGGAACGAACTACGTCACGCAAGGCAACGTCCTCGTCGGCCCACAGGTTCTCGAGGCCGTCGCAAAGACATTCGAGGCGAGCGAAGGACAACCGCGTCACCTCGCCGACCGGCTGATCGAAGCCATCGCCGCCGGTCATGCGCTCGGCGGAGATCAACGGCACGGATTGAGGCAGTCGGCGGCGGTGATCGTCGCCGATCCGCGGCCGGGTAACTCACGCCGCCCCGACGGAGTCACGGCAAACATTTCAGTGTGTGAGAACGCTGAGCCGGTCGCCGAGCTGCGCCGCATCTACGACGCAGTCTCGCAGACGCTCGGCTATCGAACGCTTCAGCAATTCAGCGGCGGCGACGTCTGGCAGCTCAAAGTCATGCTGAACGCACTCGGCTTCTATAAGAAAGGAGAGACGTCGATCCCCTCTCGCGGGCCCGGCGCGAACGACTACACGCCGGACGTCATCACCGCCGTCAACGAATTCCGCGCGTCAGAGAAGCTCGGCGGCCCGAACGTCGGCTCTCCCTCCGGACTCGTCGACGCCGAGACAGTGTCGCACCTCTGGGCCGCTCTCGAGAAAGCGGGAAAGGCGCGATCGGTGCGCGAGCAGATTCTCGAGTCGACGATGGTGCGTCGGTAGCCGACCCGTTCATCCTGCAAGCGCGGCGAGCGTGCAGCTTGTCATCCTGCAGCGAGCGACAGGGAGCTGGAGGATCTGCTGTTCGCTGTCATCCTGCAGCGACCGACAGGGAGCGGGAGGATCCGATTTTTGGTCTCTGGTTTTGAGTGACACAAAAGCAGGTCCTCCGGCGGCTTCGCCACCATCAGGATGACACGGGTCACGCCCCCGAACGAATTCGCTCGAAGATCTTCGTCGTCTCTTCATCGGGCTCCGCATCGAGCTCCTTGTTGAGACGCTCGGCGAAACGCTGATAGACCCGCATCGCCTGCGCACGTTCGCCGAGCTTCGAGTGACACTCCATGAGTGCCCGAACGGCGTCTTCATGCAGATCGTCGCGCGCGAGGAGACGGCGATACGCGTCGGCGGCCTTCGCGTAACGCTCTTCCTTCGCGAGCCGTGCGGCGAGCTCCATGAGCGCTTCGGCATAAATGCGCTGCAGCGAATCACGATGCTCGAGGTGCCAGTCACCCGCCGGTTCGCCATCGAGCAGATCGCCGCGGAAGCGATCGAGCGCGCGTTCGAGCGCGGTAACCGCGCCCTCCGACTGGCGCTTCAACAATCGTCGCGCCTCGGCGACTTCCTTCTCGAACACGGCGACGTCGAACTCCGCGACAATGCTCGGCGCGACCTGGTAGCGGTCGTTCGTCAACGTTACCCACTCGGGATTTCCGAGCGCCTTTCGAAGACGATGCAGCGTCACATGGAAGCTGTTCCGCAGCTGAGCCGCCGACGCTTCCGGCCAGAACGCGAGGCCGACCTGCTCCTTCGTTCTCCCCTCGGGATGCATCATCAAATACACGAGGAGCTCTCGCGGCCGAGCCGATCCCCAGGCCGTGCTGTCGATGAGGGTGTCGCCGGAGAATACTTGGAGCGGTCCCAATGCAAGAACTCTCAACGTCGCCTGAGGCGCCGCGGCCTCGACGATCGCGGGAGCAGCCGACTCCTCGCGCGCCGGGATCCGGAATTCCGCCGTCGGCATCGAGCCGAGATCCATCGTCAGCTCGGTCACCTGCTCGATCGACAGCGTTCGGCCTTCATCGTAATAGCGATCGAAGTCGGCGCCGAGCTCCGCGCGCGCTTCCGCGGTGATTCGTTCGCGATTCGGCTTCTCTGTCGCAAGCAGCGCGACGGCAATTCTCTCACGAAGCGCGTCGACGCTCGCCATGATCCGCACACCCTCAGCGAAACGACCGCGGGCCATCGCGAGCGTCGCGAGCCCCTCGAGATCGAGCTGCAGACCCCAACCGTCGCCAATATCGATGTGCGTGCGCATCGATTCAGTGAATCGCACAAACGCGTCGTTGCGATTCCCGCACGCGAGCTCGACGCGCCCGAGCACCGATGATCCGTGACCGTAGATCGTGCGATGATTGATCGCGTGGCCGAGCGCGATGCTCGCTTCGCATGCGGCGCGAGCGCCGTCGAGATCGCCGAGGATCAGCAGTCCCCACCCGCGCCAGAAGTTCACGAACGCGTGCAGCATCTGCGGCGGCAATTGACGAACGAGCTCGCCCGCTTCGTCGATCATTTCCATCGCGCCCGTCATGTCGCCGAGCATCATGCGCGTCGCGCCAAGCTTCGACGTCACGAATGCGAGCGCTCGCGCATCTCCCTTCTCTCGCGCAATCGCGAGGCTTGCCTCGAGCGAGATGCGGCTGTCCTCGTAATCGCCCATCGCGAGCGCATTGAGCCCGTCCGCGAGCAACGCGCGCTGACGCAGCGCGGGACTCGCGTTGGGCGCGCGGGCGAGCGCGGTCGCGATGTACTCACGCGCTTCGCTGAACTGACCCGTGCCGTACCAGTAGCCGCGACCGTACCAATACCAGAACAAAGCGTCGGCAAACCGAAGCGCGTCGTCGGCGCGCGACGGTTCGTTCGTCACCCAGGCTGCTGCTGCGCGAAGGTTGTCGTGCTCCAGCGACATCCGCGTCACCAGCCCGGGCTGATCCTCACCGCCAACGAGGTGCGGACCCATGCGTTCAGCAAACTCTAAAAAGTGTGCTGCATGTCTCGCCTGATATCGCGACAGCTCATTGTGTTCGCCGAGTCGGTCGAGTCCGTACTGGCGAACGGTTTCGAGCAGGCGGTAGCGCGCGACGCCGTCACCCGGCTCCATCACGACGAGCGACTTATCGACGAGGGCCGCAACGCCATCGAGAATATCTTCGGCCTCGAGCGTGTCTCCACTGCAAACGTCTTCCGCCGCTTCGAGCGAGAACGTTCCGGAAAACACCGCGAGGCGTCGAAGCAGCCCTTGCTCGCGCTCGTTGAGCAGCGCGTAGCTCCAGTCCATCGTATTCCGCAGCGTGCGATGGCGCGGAATCGCGGTACGGCTGCCGACCGTCAGCAGACGAAACGCATCATCGAGGCGATGCGCGATCTGCTCGGGCGAGAGGACGCGAACGCGCGCTGCGGCGAGCTCGATCGCGAGCGGAATTCCGTCGAGACGCCGACAGATGTCCGCGAGTGACGTCGTGTTGGCGTCGGTCTGCGCGAACGAGGGCATCGACGCCTGCGCACGCTCGACGAACAGCTGGACCGCCTCGCTGCCGGCAAGCGGCGGAACGAGCCACGCCGTCTCGCTCGCGACGCCGAGCGCTTCGCGGCTCGTCGCGACGACCCGGAGGCGCGGACAGCTGCGCAGCAATTGCTCGACGAGCGACGCGCACGCGTCGACGATGTGCTCGCAGTTGTCGAGAACGATGAGCGTCTGAGAGGCGCCGATCGCGGCGACGAGCGACTCGATCAGCGGCGCGCCGATTCGATCGGGTACGCGGAGGATCGTCGCGACTTCTTGCGCGAGAAGATGCGGATCCGTGAGGGACGCGAGGTCGACCCACGAAACCCGCGAGTAGTCGTGCGTCGTGTGGGCGGCGAGCTCTCTCGCGAGCCGAGTCTTGCCGCTGCCGCCGGCGCCCGTGAGGGTCAGGAGGCGAGTGCCCGCGAGCAGCCGTTCGAGCTCGACGAGCTCGGAGTCGCGCCCGACGAACCGCGTCAGGTGGACCGGCAGCTCGACCGTCGAAACGGAAGCAGAAGGCGGCGTCGCCTGGGGACGGAATTGGGTATCGGCGGCGGACAACGGAGATGGCGGGGTCGAAATCGTCATGCGGGAGGCACAGCGCTGGGGCGAAACGATCGGCGGGACGCTTCGCAAACATTAGGACAGCGACCGTGCTCTCTCAAGGCATTTCGCCCTGCAAAAATCGCTCGATCAGCGGAATCGCGTCGGCGGGAAGGCTGTCGCGTCGGACGACCAGCATTCCGACGCTCGAGACGCCGACTGACGGCGTCATGACGCTCGTCAGGCCGGTCTCCTCCGCTCGACCGGCCGGGACGAGAACGAGGCGTCGGACGCGTTCCGGCTCGAGAAGGGTGAATTCGAGCGCCGCGAGGCAGAGCTCGCCGGTAGCGATGAGCGTCACAGGGGGAAGGCCCATCCCATCGAGAAATGATCGAAGCCACGCGACGAATCGATCGTGTCCACCCTGCACTTCCGGAACGATTACGCGCCGTCCCTCGGCAAGTCGGCCAATGAGCTCGGGCCAAAGCGACCCGGAGTCCATCGTCGCATCGACGATAACGACGGGCTGCCCCGCTCCAACGCGGATGTATCGCGTCGTGTAGTCCGCGCTGCGGACTTGCGCGAAAGAATCTGAGAGTCGGGCCGTGTCTGCCACGGCGGTCAATGCGGTATCCACGCGGCGTAAAGTGGGCGTCTCCGCTTACGGGCGGCTTACAGCGGTTTGGGCCCTTGGCGGATTGGCTCCGATCGACTGGTCGCTAAGCCCGTCGTAATTAGGCGGCCATAACATGGTCCGCGTGAAAGGCGACGCGGCCGCACGGCATTCCTAACGAGTCCGACTGATCAACAAACGCGAGATACATCACCATGTCCCCGACTGTCTACCGACCTGCAATCAATCCCCGCCGGAGCTACAACCGGCTTCGTATCGTCATTGGCCTGACGCTAGTTGCCCTCGTTGGTCTCGCGGCCTCTGGCGCGCTCGAGGCCCGGCCGCTCAAGGCGCGCGTCGTCTACGGTAATGCCCAAACGCTCGGCAACGGCAAAGCGCGCGTCTTCGTGACGCTCGACGAGCACAAGAAGCCCGCGTCAATCGGCGTCGCGATCACCGAGAGCGCAATGTCTGGTCTGCCGACGACACCGATCCCTCCCGGTGTCTCGGCCGCTACGCTCACGCTCGATCTCCCAAAAGAAGCGAAGGGCTCGGGTTACGATCACGTCATGCTCGACTGGAATCCGAACGGCCATGAGCCAGATCACGTGTACACGCATCCGCACTTCGACTTCCACTTCTATACGATCTCGGAGCAGGAGCAGATGGCGATCATGCCGACGGCCCCGGACTTCGAGAAGCGTGCGTCGCGCGTTCCGGACGCGAAGTTCGCCCCACCGGGGTACGTCGCGGCGAACGCGCTGATGAATTCGCCGCCAGCTGCCGCGACGGTCCCGATGATGGGTCTTCACTGGATCGACGGCGCCGCGCACGAACTGCACGGCCAGATGTTCACGACGACGTTCTTGTGGGGTTCGTATGATGGCAAGTTCATCTTCATCGAGCCGATGATCACGAAAGCGTACATCGAATCCGCGAAGACAGCGCCCTCGAACGAGCTCGTCATGTCACTCGGCGCACCGGCGAAGTATCAGCACCCGGGGTATTACCCCGCGGCATACGCAGTCCGGTACGATCCGGCGGCAAAAGAGTATTTGATCTCGCTCGATGGATTGAAGGCGGCGAAGTAGGCCGTCTTCCCCATCCATCCACGTTTGTATATACTGAATTCATGACGACGACTCACACCCGCATGCGCGCGCAGGAGAAGAACCCGCGCCCTACCCTGGGGAGGCCCGGGACAGGCGACGCATGAGTGTGTGATCGGTCGACGACAATCGTCGAAGCGAAAGCGTCTGAACCCGCGGCACTCCCCGAACATCCGGTGGGTGCCGCGGTCGCGTTCGGGACCCGTGGCGCCGAGTTGCTCTACGCCACTTCGCGAATAAGCGGGCGGCGAACTCCAGCCATGGGTTACAGATGCGCTTCACTCGATTGTTCGGCCGGACGCTTCGCGAGCGTCGAGCCGACGTGGAATCGATCAGTCACGACTTACTCGAACGCGCGTGCTACGTTCGCCAGCACGCCGCCGGGATTTACAGTTTTCTCACCCTCGGCCTTTTGAGTCTCCGAAAGATCGAGCGGATCGTTCGAGAGGAGATGGCCGCGGCGGGCGCTCTCGAGATCCTCATGCCGGTCGTTCATGACGCCGATGTCTGGAAACGCACGGGCCGATACGACGCCATCGACGAAACGATGGTGCGGTTCAAAGATCGCCGCAATCGCGACTGCGTTCTCGGCATGACGCACGAAGAGATCGTCGCATCGTTGGCCGCTACCGAGCTGCGGTCGTACCGCGATCTCGACGTCGTCGTGTATCAAATTCAGACGAAGTTTCGCGACGAGGCCCGATCGCGCGGCGGATTGCTGCGAACGCGCGAATTCCTCATGAAGGATGCGTACAGCCTTCATCTGACGAACGAAGGCCTCACGGCAGCGTACGATGCACAAGCGGCGGCGTATCACCGAATCTTCCGGCGAGTCGGACTCGACGACGTCGCGATGGTCGAGTCTGCGACGGGATTGATGGGCGGACGACGCGCGCACGAATTCATGTGCTTTCTCGACGTCGGCGAGGACATCGTCGTCGTTTGCGACGCGTGCGGGTTTGCAGCAAATCGAGAGGTCGTGATCGATGCGTTGTGCCCGAAGTGCAGCGGGACTCTAACCGCGAGACGCGGTGTCGAAGTCGGCAACATCTTTCAGCTCGGCACGCGATACACCGACGCGCTCGGCGTCTACGTCGTAGACTCACAGGGCGAGCGACGGTCGGTAATCATGGGCTCGTACGGGATCGGCGTGAGCCGGCTGCTCGCGTGTCTCGTCGAGCGGTTTCACGACGATGGTGGGATTGCGCTGCCGGCGGCGACTGCGCCGCTCGATGCGCATATCGTGACCCTCGGCAGGGAGCGGGAATTGCTCGCCGAGCGCGCCGAGTGTATCGAGCGAGAAACGGTGTCACGCGGGCTCGACGTGCTGTGGGATGACCGAGGCGTTTCAGCTGGCGAACAACTTGCCGATGCCGATCTCATTGGAGCGTCGTTGCGAGTGACGCTCGGCTCGGCAACGACGAGCCAGCGCACGGTGGAGATCCGCGAGAGACGTACGGGTGTCGTACACACGGTGTCAGTGGATGGCGTCGGGGAGCACATTTGTCGGCTACGAGATGGCATGGTCCGCAACTGTTAGAGAACAATCACATTCCGTCCGTCATCATGATGCAAGCGTGCTCACAGTAGTCATCCTGATGGCGGCTTTAGCCGCCGGAGGACCTGCTTTTGTGTCACGCAGTTACTACGGAACTACGGACAAGCAGGTCCTCCGCTCGCTACGCTCGCATCAGGATGACGATTGCTATGCTCACACGACGAATTCCAAAAAGTGGCGAAGCGCTCCCCGTCGTCGGGATGGGCACGTGGCAGACGTTTGATCCATCACCGGCAACTCCAAAGGCGCTCGACAACCTCGCGAATGTCTTGCGAGTGTTCATCGACGGCGGCGGTCGAGTCATCGACTCATCGCCGATGTATGGCCGAGCGGAGGAGCACAGCGGTGCGCTCATGGATCGACTGGACGTCACAGATAAACTCTTCGTCGCGACGAAAGTCTGGATCACCGGAGCGGAGGCCGGCCGAGCGCAGCTCGACACGTCGCTTTCACTCTTTCATCGCGCAAAGCTCGACCTCGAACAGGTGCACAACCTCGTCGACTGGCGGTCGCAACTCGACATGCTTCGTGACGCGAAGCGTGAAGGCCGCATCCGCTATGTCGGCGTCACGCACTACACGCAGTCGAGCTTCGACGCGCTCGAGCAAGTGCTCCGCACCGAGAAAGTCGACTTCATTCAACTTCCCTACTCTGCCGGGTTCCGCGCTGCCGAGGCGCGGCTGCTTCCCGCCGCGGCGGATACTGGAACGGCGGTTATCGTCAACGAACCATTTCAAACGGGAACGTTGCTCGCGTCGACGCGCGGCAAGCGTCTCCCGGAATGGGCGGCGCCGTTCGCATCATCGTGGGCGCAGCTCTTTTTGAAGTTCATCGTTGGCCATTCAGCGGTAACCTGCGTCATCCCAGCGACGGCGAATCCCGAACACATGCGAGATGACGTCGCTGCCGGGAGCGGCCAGATGCTCGGCGCGTCCGAGCGCGCGAAGGTCGTACAGGCGATTGGCTAGAGGCTCATTGGCTCCACCGATGAGCGAGATCGCTGGGATGTATGAATTTGGCTCATAAATTGGCGGCAACAGATGCGCTAGCTTTGACCCAGTCCTCCTCCGTCCTCCAATGATTCGTCTCGAGGTCCGCGATCTCCGACTCGTCGCCGCGGTTTCCGAACTTGGAAATCTCACTCGCGCGGGACAGCATCTTCACCTCACGCAGTCCGCGCTGAGTCATCAGCTCGCCGATCTCGAGCAGCGCGTCGGCGGGAAACTCTTCGAACGTTCCGGACGGCGCCTCATTCCCACGAGGCTCGGCGAGCATCTGTGCGGAAAGGCGCAGGGGATGATCGAGCAACTGAGCGAGGTCGAGCGCGATCTCGCCAACATGGCAAAAGGACGCGAAGCGACACTGCGAATCGCGACCGAGTGCTACACCTGCTACCACTGGCTTCCGCCCGTTCTCGACGCGTTCAAGCAGCGACATCCAGGCGTCGACGTCCGGATCATCCCCGGCGCAAGCTCACGGCCCATCCGCGCCTTGCTCGGCGGAGCGATCGATCTGTGCATCGCAAGCTCGCGGATCAAAGACCGCCGAGTGCAAGCCACCCCGCTCTTCGACGATGAACTGGTGCTCGCGGTCGGTGAACGACATCCGCTGGCCGATCGGCGTTCCGTCGACCCATCGGAGCTGCGCAATGAGCATTTTCTCACGTATTCCGGACCAGACGACAACACCGCGTTTCAGGAGTTCCTCGCACCTGCGGGGGTGAGTCCGAATCAAGTATCGACGCTCAAACTCACCGAGGCGATCGTCGAGCTCGTGAAGGCGAACATGGGCGTCGCGCTGTTCGCACGCTGGGCGGTGACGCCGTATGTCGAAGCTGGTGGGTTACGCGCGATTTCTGTGAATCATCCGGCTGCGCGTCGGACGTGGCAGGCGGTGACGCGAAGCACGCAGTCGCCAGAGTACCTCAGCGATTTCGTCGGCTTTCTCGCGAGCTCGATTCAGTCGCCGCCGCGCGCGAAGCCCGAGTTCGCGCTGATTCGCTCGGTCGCGAAGCTCAATGCAAAGCGACGGTCCGCGTCCTGATGCATTCCAACTGGTCGAATCGACATCCCATCGATTCGTCGTAGGCCGCTGGACGCACGTTCCCCTTTTTTCGCGATGACCACTGACACGCGACGAAAGGGGGATCGATGGTGTCGGCTGCTTCTCTGCTCTGTTCCGCTGCAATCGTAGCGACTCTCGCCCATCCGCGACCTACACTCGCCCAGAGCACCGAGCCGCTCGAGCTTCACCGCCTCAATGCGTCGATCACGATCGACGGCGTTCCAAACGAAGCCGCGTGGAGGGACATTCCTCCGCTCGAGCTCACGATGTACACGCCGGTGTTCCGAGGTCGACCGACGCAGCGGACGGAAATTCGCGTCGCGTACGACGACGAGTATCTCTACGCGGCCGGGTGGTTTTACGACACCGACGCGTCATCGATTCGCGTGAATTCGCTGTATCGCGATCGCTGGAATGGGGACGATGCGTTCGCGATCTACATCGACGCGTTCAACGACAAGAAGAACGCAAAGTGGTTCGGCACGACGCCGGGCGGAATTCGCTTCACTCAACTGATCTCAGACGACGGCGCGACGCTCAATGCGGACTGGGACACATTCTGGTCCGCCGCGACGACCGTCACGTCTGAAGGCTGGTTCGCAGAAGTTCGAATCCCATTCTCGAGTCTTGGCTTTCACTCCGACGCAAACGGCAAGGCGGTCATGGGCCTCACTGTGACCCGATTGATCTCGCGCTCTGATGAGCGATTGACCTTCCCCGAGATCGACTCTCGCTTCGATTTTCGGCGACCCTCAGTGGCGCGCGAAGTCGTGTTGCGCAACGTGCACCCGCGGACGCCTCTCTACGTCACGCCGTACGCACTCACGGGTGTCTCGCGCCGAGCGCTGGAGGCAACACCACCCGCGCCAATTGGGTTTCGCAATCACGACGCAACGTCGCGGCAAGCAGGTGTCGATGTCCGATATCCACTTTCTGGAAATCTCACACTCGATCTCACCGCAAATACGGACTTCGCTCAGGTCGAAGTCGACGATCAAGTCGTGAACCTCGATCGCTTTCCGCTCTACTTCCCAGAGCGGCGGCGGTTCTTTCAAGAAGGTAGCGGCATTTTCGATTTCAACTCGAGCGGCGGCCTACGACTGTTCAACTCGCGACGCATCGGTCTAACATCAGACTTGGCGCCGGTCCCGGTTGTTGGAGGCGCACGCCTCGTCGGACGTGTTGCCGGTTGGGACGTCGGCGCGCTCGAGATGGAGACGAAGGCGCAGGACGGCTTTCCCGCCGAGAACTTTGGCGTCGCCCGAGTTCGACATTCGGTGTTCAATCCGTATTCGACGGTCGGCCTCATGGCGACGACCTACGTTGGCGGCGATCGACGAAACGGGGCGCTGGGCGCGGATGGCGTCTTTCGCCTCCGAGGCGACCAGTACGTCACGCTGCGCCTCGCAGGAACCAGTGACAACACTGATTCGACTACGACCCTTTCCAGTCGCAGCCTCGCGGACTTCACTCTCGAGCGACGAGTACAACGCGGTCTGCAATACAACCTCGCGCTGTCACGCGCTGGCAAAGACTACCGCCCGGAGCTCGGCTTCCTGCCGCGGACGGATTTCACGATCGCAAATATCATCGGCAACTACTTCATCTATACGGATAGCAATCCATACTTTCGCCGAGTGTACCCGGGCGCGCTCGCGTTTCAGACGTATCGCAACTCGGATCACGCGCTCGAGTCCGCGCAATGGGCCGTCTGGGTCGAGTGGGACACGAAGGACGGCGGCGGAGGATGGGTCGAGCCGAAAGTGTTTCATGAAAACGTCGCGTCGGCATTCACGATTGCCGGGAAGACAGGCGTTCCTGCCGGCGCCTACACGTTCAGCGATCTGCAGCTCGTCTACTTCATGGGAGCGGGCTCACCGCTCCGCACGACAGTGAACTTCCGCGCCGGCAGCTACTTCGACGGGCAACGTGTGCAAGTCATCACGAGCCCAACGTGGAACGTGTCGCCGCATCTCGAGTTTGGGACCGACTACCAGTACACGCGACTGCGTTTTCCAACTCGCGATCAGAAGGTCGACATCAACGTCCTCCGACTCCGCGTTCGCTCGGCGCTCGATGCTCGCGCGTCGGGAAATGCCTTCATCCAATACAACTCGACGACGAATCGTCTCGACTTCAATGTGCGACTGCGCTACGCTTTCGCCGAGGGAACCGATCTGTGGCTGGTGTACAATGAAGGACTCGATACAGATCGCCTGCCCAGCGACGCAGGTGCGATTCCTCCGCTGTCACTCTCGCGCGCGTTGACTTTGAAATACACTCACACCTTCGGCTTTTGAGCGAGTGAAAGCACGCGTCATCTTCGGCGTTTGCGCGGCGTGGACGCTTGCCGGCGTCATTCTCGCCGCGCAGAGCGCGCTCGACGTCACGATGCGCGGTGGTGAGGCGACACCGCTCTCGGTCGCGTTCGTCCAGACGCTGCCCTGGATACCTGTGACGATCGGCGTCATCGCGCTGACGATCTACGTTCCGGTCAAACGAGCGGGCTGGGCGCTTCCAACTCTGATCCACATCGCCGCGGCGGTCGTGGCGTCGCTCATCGCGAACATGCTCATCGTGATCGGCTACCTGCTGAGCTCCGGGAGGCCGATTGGATTCGGAGATGTCGTTCAGGGCGGAGCGATGTGGGGAACGCTCCACTTGCATATCACGCTCCTCATCTACGCCGCTGTGTTTGCAGCGACGCGCGCAGTGCTCTACTACCGGCAGACGCGATCGCGCGAGCTCCAAGTTGCTCGGCTCGAGGGACAACTGGTCCGCGCGCATTTGCAAACGCTCAATGCGCAGATTCGTCCGCACTTTCTCTTCAATACGCTGCACACGATCGGACAGCTCTGGCGTTCTGGGCGCAGCGACGACGCCGACGCCGTTCTCGACCATCTCGGCAATCTTTTTCACAAAGTCCAGCGATCGACGTCTCGCTTCGAAGTATCACTCTCCGAAGAGATGGAGCTCGTCCGCGAATACCTTGCGATCGAGGAAACGCGCTTTCGCGATCGACTTCAGACATCGGTTTGCGCGAGTAGCGACGCTCTTGAGTGTCTCGTTCCGCCACTGATTCTTCAACCGATCGTCGAAAACGCGATTCGACATGGGATTTCCGCCGTGTCGTCGTCGGGCCGGGTCGATGTGAACGCGGAGGTCGTCGACCGCCACCTGCGCCTCAGTGTCCGTGATGATGGTCCCGGAATCGTGGCGAAGTCGTCGCAAGCTGGATCCGGTACAGGTCTTCGGAACACGCGCGAACGACTGGCGCAGTTGTACGGCGACGACGCGCGCCTCGTCATCAGTGGTGTGCAACCGCAGGGAACGCTCGTGCAGCTCGAGATTCCGCTGACGCCGCGTGACGAGAGCTTGCGCGCATCATGACCGACTCAAAGCCAATGGTGCGAGCAGTCGTCGTCGACGACGAACCTGCGGCGCGAGACGTCATCACGACGCTCCTCGCCGACTATGAGGGAATCAGCGTCATTGGCGAAGCAACGAATGGCCGCGAAGCAGTCGAGCTCATTCGCAGAGCGAAGCCAGATCTCGTTTTCCTCGACATCCAGATGCCCGACGGGGACGGATTCGGCGTCATCGAAGCGCTGGGCGACGACGTTCCGCGCGGCATCGTCTTCGTCACCGCGCACGACGAGCACGCGATCCGGGCGTTCGACGTTCATGCCCTGGACTACGTCCTCAAACCATTCGGCAAACCGCGCTTCAGCGCGGCTGTCACCCGTGCGCTCGAGCGCCTTAGCGCGCTGGATGCGCTCACGCTTCAGCGCACGTTGGCAAGCATGGCCGACGACCGACGCGCCGGTCACGAACCTGCAGGGGAGCTCGCGCTCGGCGAGCCTTCGAAGGACGAGGCGCGGACAGCGCCGCCGCGCCGACTCGGGGTGCGGACGGGAACGAAGACCATCGTCGTCGACGTCGAAGCGATCGATTGGGTCGAAGCCCTCGGCGATTACGCCCGGATCCACGCGGGCAAAGCGACGCATCTCGTCGCACAACGAATGCATGCGCTCGAACGGCTCCTCGAAGCCGGCGATTTCATTCGCATTCATCGCTCACTCATCGTCAACCTCAAACGCGTCCGGGAGCTCCATCGCGAATCCGACGGTAGCGGCTTCATCGTCCTCGGCGATGGCGTTCGGCTGCGCGTCGCGCGAGGGCGATGGGAACTGCTGCAAGAGGCGTTAGAGATGGAAGAGTTCTAACGGCGCTACTCGGCCGCCATCGCGGTGCGAAGATCGACTTTCGTCGCACGCCATGCCGGGACCGCCGTTGCCAATGCGCCGACGATGAACAAGACCGTGCCGACACCCGCGTAAATCGTGGCGTCACGTGGTGAGACCCGATAAAGCAGATTGCTCACCCATCGTCCGCTCCCGAGCGCAACGATCCAGCCAAGTCCGACTCCCGCGACGACGAGTGACAGTCCGCCTCGCATCACGAGTGAGACGATCTGCCGAGATTCCGCGCCGAGTGCGACACGGACGCTCAGTTCGCGCGACCGCTGGGCGACGTCATAGGCAAGCGTTGCGTACAGGCCGACAATCGCGAGCGCCAATCCGACCGCGCCGAAGATCGAGAACATCGTCGAACCGACGACCCACGGTTTGAATTCGGGATCGAGGAGGCTCTGCATCACTCGGACGTCAGCGTATGGCAGATCCGGAGCGAGCGACTGCATCGCACGCTGGACCGGCTCGATCATCCGCTCTGGATCTCCTTTGACTCGAACGAACAACACGCGATCGCGATCGCGCCCCGGCGAACGTTCCAGCGGAACGATGTACTGCAACGACACACCCTCGATGAGACTTTGCCGTCTCGCGTTCTCCATCACGCCGACGATTGTCGAGCACGGCATCGTGTCACCGCCGACTTTAACGCACTTCCCAATAGGATCAACGCCAGGCCAGTAGAGTTTCGCCATCGACTCGTTGACGACGAGCACCCGCGCCTTCGTCGCCCGATCCTCGGCGGTGATGCCGCGTCCACTCAGCAAGCGCGTTCCCATCGTCGTGATGAAATGCTCATCAACGGCGTTGTAGTACGGTCCGCCGTCCTCGACGCGCGGGAGGACGGGGAGCCCTGGCACGGCGATTCTAGCTCCAAAGGTCATCAGAAACGGCGTCGCCATTGCAACCGATGCGTCCTCGACGCCGGCGAGCGCCCGTACGCGTTGAGCAAACTGTAAATACGACGCGGCAACATCGGCATCCGCTCGACCAATGCTCGGCAGATTGACCTGCGCGTACAAGACCTCTCTCGTATCCATGCCGAGACGGAGAGAGCTCACTTTGCGGAGGCTCGCGACGAAGAGACCGGTCCCGATGAGCAACACAACGCAGAGCATCACCTGAGTTACGACGAGAAGACCGTGGATCGGCATGCGTCGTCGGCCGGAGCCCGCGGTCGAGCTCTTGATCGCCAACGCAAGTCGCGTTCGCTGCGCGAAGAGGAGTGGAGCGAGTCCGATGAGGAAGACAACGCCGAGGGTCGAGACAAGCGTGAACTCGAGGAGCCTGACGTCGACGAGCGACGCGGTTCCGAAGGTAAATGTCGAGAGGAAGCGAGCACGAACGATACTGCCACCGAAATGCACCACGGCGAGCGATGCGACTCCACCGAGGAGCGCGAGCACTGCGCTTTCACTGAGCAAGAGAATGGCAAGTCGAACTGAATCGATGCCGAGCGCGAGACGAACCGCGATCTCCTGACGCCGCTTCACGGCTCTCGCAAGCAGAAGATTCGCAACGTTCGCGCACGCGATGAGCAAGACGGTCGCGGAAACCCAGAGGAGGAGGCGCGCGACTTTGACGTCCGAGCTGTCTTTCGCCGTGTAACTCCGCAAAATCGGCGCGAATTCTCCGATCGCCGTCGAGTCCATCGGCTGAATTGCGCGATGGATGTTCGTGACTCGTGCGGTCGCGGCGATCAGCGCTGACGAGTCGCCGCGGAATCGCGTGATGATCCCGAGCCAGCTCATGTTGCGCGTGCTCATCCACGACGGGCTTCGGTCAAAGCGTAGTCCCTCTGCGGCAACGAGCGGAATCCAGAGGTCGATCTTCCCAACGCCTGTGCCGGAGAACGACTCGGGAGCCACCCCGACGATCGTGTATTTGCCCTGGCCGAGCGAAAGCGTCTTTCCGAGCACGTCTCGTGAGCCGCCGAATTGTCGGCGCCAGAATCCATCGCTGATCACCGCCACCGGTTGTCCGACCGGCTCGGCGACGTCGCTCGCACCGAGCATGCGACCGAGTTGAGCGCGCGTTCCGAGGAGTTCGAAGAACGGACCGCCGACGAGCTGACCGCGAACTCGCTGCGACTCGACGCCTCGGCCGAGCGCCATGTCTTGAGAGAATGCGTAGACGGCGAATTGCAGTCCCGGAATCGAATCTCGAAGATCGCGATACTCGGCGTACGAGAGCGCGTTGGCGACGAAATCGCGCGTGCCCTCGTGAACCTTGAATCCGAGGCGTCGAATCTCTTCGGGGTGAGCGACGTGCGCCGGCGGCCGAAGCAACAGTCGGTCGAGAACGCCGAACATCATCGCGTTCGCGCCGATGCCGAGTGCGAGCGTGACAGTGACCGCGGCGGTGAATCCCGGTGCGCGAGCGAGGCCGCGAACGACGTATCGGGTGTCCTGCGCGAGCGCGTCCACGATATTCGACCAGCGCATGCCTGCCTCCCGGCGTCGTGCCGTTTGTTTGAGTGTGTGGTCGACGGCTTTTTGTGATCCGAAGCGGCCGATGGCGCGCTCCAACGCTTCATCGGGCGGAAGTCCTTCAGCGCGATACTGGGCGGCTCGCCGCTCGATGTGAAACTCGAGCTCTTCGCGAAGCTCGGCTTCGATCGCGCCACGCCTCCACGGCGCGAGGCGAAAGAGCCGGCGAAAGCGGCGCTTCTCCATCAGGCCGTCGCGGAGAGGACTTCGGTGAGCGTCGCCGCGTATTGGAGCCAGCGTTCGGAGTCTTCGCGCAGCTGCGCGCGTCCGGCGGGCGACATCTTGTAATACCTCGCGCGGCGTTTGTGCTCGGTGATCCCCCATTCGGCGACGATCCAGCCGCGTTCCTCCATGCGGTGGAGCGACTGATAGAGCGCGCTGTCGTCGACGGAGAAGAGTTGGGCCGAGCGGTCCTCGATCCACCGCGTGATCTCGAAGCCGTGCATCGGGCCCCAGGTCAGCGTTTTGAGGATGAGGATGTCGAGTGAGCCTTTGACGATTGGGAGGGTGTCGGGCATTGTTTGGAGTTCCAGTCTCTCACCTTAGAGTCTGGAACTCCAAAAATGGTTCGAAACGGCGCACGAAGGCGTCCTGCACGCCCAGCCCGGGGCGGCATCCTGCGCGAGCGCAGCGAGCTGGCCCCGGTCGTCATCCTGCGCGAGCGCTGGCCCCGGTCGTCATCCTGCGCGCCGACAGGCGCTGGCCCCGGTGGTCATCCTGCGCGCCGACAGGCGCTAGCCCCGGTGGTCATCCTGCGCGCCGACAGGCGCGATAGGATCGCTTTCACTATCGCGATCTAAACCCAGAACGGCCGAACTGCCTTTGCGCTCGAGCGATCCTATCGGCGTGCTTCGCTTGCGCTCCGCTCGCCGCAGGATGACCCCAACGGGCCACCGCTTGCGCTCCGCTCGCCGCAGGATGACCGCCAGGCAGGACCCATAGCTGCGGTTAGGCTTTGGAGTGCGCCAGTTTCTCGACCTTCAGCTCGGCGAGATATTGGTGGACAAAGGCGATGGCCATACTCCCTTCTCCCACTCCCGACGCGACACGCTTGATCGAACCGTGTCGCACATCGCCGACCGCGAAGATCCCAGGGACGCTCGACTCGAGCAAATACGGATCGCGCTCCAACGGCCACGTCTTCGTCGTTTGAGCCTCGAGGAGATCCATGACGTCTCGGCCCGTGCAGACATACCGCCACTCGTCGCGAATGCACTCCGCCGGAAGCCAGTCCGTCTCGGCATGCGCGCCGATGAAAACGAAGAGCGCATCACTCGCGCGACGTTCGCGACGTCCGTCACGCCCGATGCTGAGCTCGAGCGATTCGAGACGATGTTCGCCATCGACCGCGACGACCTCAGTCTCTGTCTCGATCGTCACGTTCTCCTTCGACGCAAGCTGGTCGATCAGATACTGCGACATGCTCGCCGCAAGCGACGGGCCCCGAACGAGAATCGTCACCGAATCGGCGTAGCTCGAGAACATCATCGCGGCCTGGCCGGCAGAGTTGCCGCCGCCGATGATGTGGACGTGTCGGCCCCTCACGCCCTGCGCCTCAGTGGCGGCAGCGCCATAGTACACGCCCTGCCCTCCGAACCTCTCGGAGCCGGGCAAAATCAGTCGGCGCCACTGCACTCCCGTCGCGAGCACGACAGCCGACGCGTAGACCTGCGCCCCATCCTCGAAGTGCAGAACGTGGATCGGTGCGCCGTCCGGTCCTTCGCAACGAGGCTCGATCAAGACGACGGACCGCGCAACGAGGAGCTCCGCACCGAAGCGAAGTGCCTGCTGGCGCGCCCTCGTCGCGAGTTCGTCGCCAGAAAGTCCGCCCGGAAAGCCGAGGTAGTTCTCGATGCGAGATGAGGTTCCGGCTTGACCGCCGCACGCGACGCGATCGAGCGCGAGAGTGCGGAGCCCTTCGGATGCACCGTACACCGCGGCGGCGAGGCCCGCGGGTCCGCTGCCGATGATCGCCACGTCATACGTCTGATTCGCGGGAATCGTCTGGAGGCCGACTGCACTTGCGAGCTCGCGAAACGTCGGCGTCTCGAGACGACGGCCGTCTTCAACAATCACGAACGGCAACTTTGCGACGCCGAGCGCTTGTGGGGTGATGTTGTCGCGCGCGTCGGCAGCGAGAATCCCGTCCTCGATGAGATCGTCGACGCAGTTTGGGTCGTCGAGATCCAGCCAGCTGAAGCCGATGTGATTGCGCGAGAGAAAATCGCGGAGGTCGTGGCAGGCGACATCGAGCCGGTGTCCGACGACCTTCACCGCCGACGTCGGCGTGTCGACGATGATTTGCTGAAGTCGGGCGACACGCGTCGCCATCGTCTTCATGATCTCGCCATTCAGGACGCGACAGTGCGATATGAGATCGAGAAAGTCGTCGCCGCTGAAGCGAATGACCCGCGACGGCACTGTTGCCCGCAAGCTCGCGATCGCCGGCGAGCCGAGGAGCAGCGGAACCTCGCCTGAGTAGTCGCCCGGATCGTAGCTGTTGATCTGATGATCGTGGCCGGCGATCGATTTGATCACGGCGATGTGGCCCTCGAGGAGCGCGAAGAACGATGGCGTCTGTCCCTCGATGACGAGCCACTCGTCCGCCCGGAGGCGAACATCCGCCGCGCGGGCAGCGAGCGACGCACGCTCGTGCTCGGGCACCTTCGCGAATAGGGGAATCTGTTTCAGCAGCTCACTGGTGATCATCGAGAATCTCCTGTTCGTCCCAACACCCTTTGAAAGGAAAGGGGGCCCTGAAGAGTTCGAGACACAATCCGAACAGGCAGAATCATGCGTCGACGTGCACCGCGCGGTAACGTGCCCCACATGGAAAATTCCGCGGCGAAAACTGCCACCGATCGGGTCTCGCGGCGCGCGTTCGTGAAGGCCGCGGCCGCTGGCAGCGCGGCGGTGATGTTTGGATTCGACCGCGACGGCGGCGTCATTCGCCAATTGGCGAGCATGAGTGCGCCAGGAGTGTTTGCGCCGAATCAGTGGATCCGCATCGACCAAAATGGGCGGGTCACCGTTCGCGCGCACAAATCCGAGATGGGACAAGGCGTTCGCACATCGATTCCCGCGATCGCCGTCGCCGAGCTCGGCGCAGACTGGTCGAGTGTGCACATCGAACATGCCGAGCCGGGACCCGACTTCGATGACATGGGCACGTCGGGAAGCAGCAGCGTTCCGGATTCGTGGACGGTTCTTCGCAACGCCGCCGCCGCGGCGAGAATGACACTCGTCACGGCCGCCTCGACGCGCTGGCGCGTTTCGGCCGCGGAGTGCGATACGGAGAACGGCTTCGTCATTCACGGCGCGACGAAGCGACGCGCATCGTTCGGGTCGCTTGTCGCCGACGTCGCGAGGATTCCGGCGCCGAAGGACGTTGTTCTTCGAACGAACTTGCCGCTCATCGGAACACGGCTTCGACGCGTCGATACGCCGGCGATGGTTCGCGGAACTGCAACGTACGGCATCGACGTCAAAGTGCCCAACATGCGATACGCCGTGCTCGCGCGACCGCCGGTCCCACGCGCGACCGTTGTGGGCTTCGACGAGGCAGCGGCACGACGGGTCGTCGGCGTCTCCAACATTGTACGAACGCCGAGCGGTGTGGCCGTCGTCGCGAATAACACGTGGGCAGCGATTCGCGGACGTGACGCGCTCGCCATCCAATGGTCGGAGTCCGCCGACGCTTCAAAGAACTCGCAACAGTTCAGTCGAGATCTCGAGACGGCACTGGACAACGGAAGAATGGCCCGGCGGGAAGGAGACTTTGCCGCGCAAATGCGCACCGCGGCGCGGACGATGGAGGCGACGTTCTTCGCGCCATTTCAGGCGCATGCCGCGATCGAGCCACTGACGTGCGTCGCTGACGTCCGTCGCGATCGATGCGAGATCTGGGTGGGGACGCAACATCCTCAGGTCGTGAAGTCACTCGCGGCGAAGCTCGCGAAGCTCTCGGAAGACAAAGTCAGAGTTCACGTCATGCTCATGGGCGGCGCGTTCGGACGACGCATCGCGACCGACCATGCGCGCGAAGCAATCGAGTTGTCGATCGCGATCAACGCGCCGGTGCAACTCGTGTGGACGCGGGAAGACGAATTCGCGCACGACTTCTACGGCGCCGCACAGATGAACCGCCTGTCGGCGTGCATGGACGCAAGCGGCGACATCGTCGGTTGGCGGCATGAGGTCGCAGACTACTCGCTGACGATGTTCGGCGCGTTCAACCCGAATTACAATCCCGCGAACGACGGCGATCCATGGGGCGGATTCGACACGCCGTATTCGTTTCCGGCGCTCGATGTTACGCTCGGGCTTCTCGAATCGCCTGTCGCGACTGGCGCCTGGCGGTCTGTGGCCTACCCGGCTGCGATATTCGCTCGTGAGTGTTTTCTCGACGAAGTCGCGCACGCCACCAATCGAGATCCGCTTGCGCTCCGATTGTCGTTGATCCCATCGCCCGGAATTCAAGGCACGGGGGACCGGGCGCGTCCGAACGGTGACCGACTTCGAAATGTGCTGCGCCTTGCTGCCGAGCGTGCGGGTTGGGGCACGCCGTTGACGCCGCGCAATAACGGTCGTCGCTGGGGGCGCGGCCTCGCCTGCAATCCTTATCATCGCGGTGCAATGGTCGCGCAGATCGCCGAGGTCTCCGTCGGAGAGAGCGACATTCGCGTTCATCGAGTCGTGACGGCCATCGACGTCGGCCGCGTGATCGACCGGTCCGGTCTCGAGGCGCAGGTCGAAGGCGGCGTCGGCTGGGCGCTCTCTGCCCTCAACACCGAGATCACGTTCGAGCGCGAAAGGGCGGTTCAAACAAACTTCGCCGCGTTCCCAGTGATCCGCATGCGCGACATGCCCGCTCAGGACATCACGATCGTCGAAAGCACCCTCGGCCCATTCGGCGCGGGAGAGTCGCCGGTGCCGGCCGTTTTCGCGGCGGTTGGAAACGCCGTGTTCGCCGCGACGGGCAAGCGTCTTCGCAAAGTCCCTCTTCGCCTCACGGAGGTTTGATGTTCCCGAACACTCGCCGCGCGGGAATCGCACTAGTGATGTCGATCGCTGCCGGAGCGTCATTAGCGAACGCTCAAGAGCCGCCGTTCTACTATCCACCGCCGGCTGCGGGCTCCGTCACAGTCACGAAGGACGTTCAGTACGGACGAAGCGACACACTCGCGCTCCGAATGGACGTGTTTCGACCAAAGAACGGCGCCGAGCGGGCTCCGGTGCTCATCATCTTTTATGGTGGCGTCGGTGCGGACCGATCGAACGGCTTCAGCGAAGGCTGGGCGAAGGCCGCGGCGTCCCGCGGATTGGTCGCAGTGCTCCCGGACATACGTCAGGAGCGCGCGGCGGACGATTTCCGTCAGCTGATAGCCCACCTATACGACAATGTGTCGACGTACCACGGCGATCGCGACGCGATCGCGGTGTACGCGGGCTCCGGTAACGTGTACTCGGCGCTACCGATCGTCGAAGATCCGAACCAGACGAAGGTCAAAGCCGCAGTCATGTACTACGGCACCGGTCCGGTGACGACGTTCCGCCGCGACTTGCCGATCATGTTCGTGCGCGCTGGCCTCGATCGCCCGGGGGTCAACGGAGACGCGCGTTCGGGCATCGTCGCGATGGTGGCAAACGCCATCGCGCAGAATGCGCCCGTCAGCGTCATCAACAATCCGGTCGGCCATCACGCGTTCGAGATGTTCGACGAAGGCGATGTCACGCGTGACGTCATCGACCAGACGATCGACTTCGTTAAACGCTCGACGGCGGCGGGCTATCAAGCGTCGCTGCGCAAATCGCTCCCCGAAGCTGGCGCGGCGGCGAATGTGATTGCTCGCGACTACAAGTCGGCGGCGACAGCGTATGCCGGCATTCTCACGTCGAAGCCCGAGGATCTCCGCCTGCGCCTCGCGTACGGCGAAGCGCTGCTCGGCGACAAGCAATACGCCGAAGCGTGCAGCCAATTCGATCGATTGAAGGGCAAGGGCCTCGGTCCGCGCGACCTCGGGCTGCCGGCGGCGCGCGCGTGTCTGTTGAAGGGCGATTCGACCGCGGCGATTGGCTGGCTTCAGTCAATTCCAAAGCGCTTTCTGCCATCGTCGCTTCAGAGCGACTCGCTCTTTGCCGGGCTCAGTGGGCGGGCAGATTTTCGGCAGCTCTTCGTGCCCTGATTGGTTACGGAACGGATCACAGGTCGCACTTTGAGGCGACCTGTGATCCGCGGCGACTACTTGAGGAACTTCTCGACGCCGCCGTGACGGGAGCATGCACCCTGGTGCGTCGCTTGATGCGAGTACGTGCCATCTTTGCATTTCGCGACAGCGTCCTTCGGATCCTTCTCACTGGCACTTGCAGTCTTCGTCGCCGGAGCGGATTTCGCGGCCGGGGCGGTCTTCGATGCGGCTGCCGGATCTACCGTCGCGGGAGCACTTTTCGCCGCGGTCGCCGCGGTGGTTTTCGCGGCGGTCGGCGCGGGTCGAGCACCCTTCTTCGACGCGGCAGCAGTTGCCTTTGCGTCTACCCCGCCATGTCCGGAGCATGCCCCTTTGCCGGAGGTGGCTGAGGTCGTGCCGTCTTTGCAAACACTGGTCGTACCTTGTGCACTGAGGCGCCCGCCGCTGATGGCGAGGGCGATTAATGCAACGGCGGTCGCGAGGAAACGGGGTCGCATGAGTACTCCGGAAGAGGATTCGTCACGGAAGACCCACGGTTACCCGATTTGGACACACGTGTTTTGAAAGATTTGTCTGCGAACCGCGGAACTACCAGCTTGGCATCTTCAGCCCGGCGCGCCACTCGCCGCCCATGTTGTCGTCGGTGATCGGCGGCACATCGCGCAACCTCCGCAGCATCGACGCCCGAGACTCGAGCGCCGGTGAGCCGAACCAGCCCGCGGGATCGCGCGGCGTCGCGAGGAAGGACGCGAGGCGCGTCTTTCCACGAGCGTTCGTCGTGTCGAACAGCGCGACGCCGTTCAGTCGATAGTTCTGGAGCGCTCGACGCCACCTTGGTTCGTCGAAATCGACCGGCGCCACCGATACCGCGGCGAAGTTCAGAAAACGCACCCCATTCGGAAACACATCGAACGCGGCGCGAAACGCGCTCGGCGCATCGGCAGTGTTGAAGTAGAGCAAGCCATTCGGCGACAAATGCGCTCTCGCGAGCTTCATGAATTCGATCGACAACAAATGCGACGCATGTGAACGCCAGTTCAGCGGAGTGTGCGAGACGATGACGTCGAACATCTCGTCTGGGTGTCGCTCGAGCCAACGGCGCGGGTCATCGACGACGATATGAACCTTGGCGTTCTTCATGAGCGGCGCGCCGTGGTCCGAACGCGATACGAGCTCGACACGGTCCGGGCTCGCGTCGATGATCGTCACATCCTTCACTGACGGCAGCCCCGCGATGATTTGGGGCCACGCTCCAGTGCCAAGTCCGACCATGAGAACGCGAGTCGGGGCCGCGGAGATCGCGGGAACAGCGAACGCGCGGACCAAGAGACTCTGCCGATCGTCGACATCGATCGTCGCGAGCCCACCGTCGATCCCATTCTCGACGAGATGGCGATCGGGGCCGATGCCGACGACGCCGTGGCGATTCTCGACTAAGTGATCGAACCGCTCGCCACGATATCGATCTTTATAGAGCATTCTCTCATAGATCGACCTGTGCAGCCTCGGCGACAGTGCACCGACAATGAGCGCCGTCGACGCGAGCGCACCGCACCAAATGAGCCTGGCGCGTCCCCGCGTGGCCGGCGTCGCAATCACGAGCGCTGCCGCCACGCCAATGAGGACGATGCATCGCGCGATCGTTGCAGTCTGCATCGCCTGCGTCAACACCAGTCCGGTGACCAACACCGCGACCATCGATCCCGCGAGCGGCGCGGCGCAAAGGCGCGACAAGAGCAATCCCGCGCGCTGATCGGGATTGATCGAGAGATGCGCGACGAGCGTCAGCGCGCCACCAACCCCAGCGCACGCGACGCCGACGAGCGGGAGCGCCCATGTCCACTCCGCAATCTCGACGATTCGCGCGAGCAATGGGATCACTAGGGCGCCGACGACGCTCGCGATCGCAAAACACGCGGCTGCCGTCCGCACACTGCGATTGGTCCGCAGATATTGTCGACACACAGCTCTCGCGTACCAGGCGCCTTCAGCGAAGCCGGCGAGCGAAGCAGCAGCGAGCAGGGGACCCGTCGCCGCAGCTTGCGCTGACGAGAAGCTGAACGCGCGATACCAGAGGATCTCGAGCGAAACGGCGAGAAACCCGGCGATGCCAGCGAGTCCGAGCGCGAGGGAAAATGCCATCAGACTTTCACGATCGAACGACCGGCGCCGAAGCGATGCTCGCGAACGTACACGAGCCCGCCGATGCCGACGTTCAGCACGCCGGCAAACTGCGCTGTCGCCCTGAGGCCGAGTGGTCCGAGTAACACGAGCGCGGCGCACGCGGCAGCGGCGGCGGCGCCCAGCGCGCCCATGAATGCGATTCGCCCAACGGCGTCGCCGACGCCTCGATGCAGCCGAACATGGTTCATCACGAGAAGTGGTATCAACGCACCGGCGAGAATCGTCGGCGGCAAGAGCGCAACGAACGCGAGGATCGCCGGCGCCGCACCACCCCACGCCATCGTCCAGCGGCCGAGTGCGTGGAGCAACGGCAGCGAGACAAAGCAGAACAGACCGACGGCAACTTGCGCTGCACACAGGGCCGTCGGTAGCGAAATCACAGTTCTCTCACACAGTCGCGCGCCGACGAACAACCCGACGACGAGACCGAGCATGACCGACGTCGAAACCACCGCGCCACTTTGGGCACCGAGGCCGATGACGTCGAACAACGTTCGTTGCCACGCGATCTGCGACAGGACGCCGGCAAACGCACAAAGGAAGAACATCGCCGAATACCACTCGACGGCGCGCACGCCGGGGTCGATTGGCGCGGCGATCTCGCCAGGGCGCAACGTTAGCGACGGCGCGCGACGGGGATTAAGCACGAGCGGTAAACGCATTCGCGCCGCGAGCGCCGCGACAGCAAACGCGAACGGGATCGCCGCGACAGTGCTGAGGATCCAGTTTCGTCCGAGATAGACGACGACAAACATCGACGTCGCGGCCATCGCTCCCATGAACCACGCCGCCGAACGCAGGCGATGCCTTCGGAACACGAGCGCCGCAACGAGCGGCAACGCGACGTGCAGGCTCGGGAACGCGGCGCCCGCCGCCCAATGATATCGAGCGTTGATCTGCGTCAGCGCTGGGATGACGGGATCAGCGGCGAGATACTGGATCGAAGTCGTAGCGCCGACCGCGCCGTACAACGAGTTCGTCGTCCACGGGTCGAACGCCGGAAACAGAATGAACAGCGGGATCACGCCGATCGCCGTCACGACATACGCAACCGTCAACGAGCTGAAGGTTTTCGGTCGGTCAGCCGCCGCTAAGGCAAAACCCGCGAGCACGAGCGGAGCGAGCCAGATCGCCGAGTAGTAGTTCGATGCGAAAACGCTCATTGTCGGCGAGGCAAGCGAGCTTTGAATGCGCTCGATCAGCGGCGCCTCGATCTTCGCGAAAATGCGTGTGAGATCCCACGGCACACTTCCGCCGAACGCGAAGATCTGATCGGCAATGAATCGCGCGAGCCCTGCGACAACGAGTGTCCACAATGGAATCGCCAACGCATACCGATACAAGCGACGCGCGGTCGCGTGAACGAAGGCGAACACACGCTCGTGCGGCAGGAGCGCCGACGCAACGAGGAGCCCTGCCGCACTGAGCTCGAGCGACATGACGAGATCGAACACGGTCGCCATGTGCTCCGACGCCGCATGACTTCCACTCCACATCAGATACACGACTCCGGAGAACACGAGGTCGTGAGAGAGCGACGTGTTCTGCAGCTGGGATAACGCCGTCGGCGTCGCCCAGTAGAACGCGGCAGCGACCAGCAAGTGCCAGGGAGTGGGATCGGCGCGAAAGATGTCGTGACCCCGGCTCTTCCTGTGACGACGCCGACGTGAACGTCGATCGCGCGACGCGCGTCGCGTCCCTGCAACTGGCGTGAGGAGACCGGCTGCGGGATCGAAATGGGAGTCGAACGCGTGCGGCATACTATGGATGGAGTATCGGCCGCCAGCGACGCTACAACGATACTGCTATTTCGTCTGTAACGCCTCGGTAGCGGACAGCAATCCACGCTCGACGTAGATCGGCCGCACCAGTGCGCGAAGGCTCGGGAGCCGTGTAGCGAGCCAGATCGCGCCGATCATACATGCGACGCCGCCGAGGATGATTGTGTTCGATGCGCCGATCCGGCTCGCCGCGACGCCGGCGAGGAGACTCCCAATCGGCGCTGTACCAAGAAATGCCATCGTGTAAAACGCCATTACACGCCCCCGCAGATGTTCCTCGGTCACCGTCTGCAGAATCGTGTTCGTCGACGCCATCTCGACCATCATCCCGCCGCCGACGAATGGCAGAACGAGAATCGCCAACCAGAAAACGCGAGTCAGACCGAAGACGACGAGCCCAGCGCCGAAGGCCATCGTCGCGAACACCATGATGCGTCCGAGTCCGACGACCGTTTGGCGCGACGCGAGATAGAGCGCGCCGACGACCGCGCCAGCGCCTGACGCCGTCATCAGGAAGCCAAGCGTGTGCGCGCCGCCGTGAAGGACATTGGTCGCGATGATCGGCATGAGAACGGTGTACGGCATTCCCATCGTTGCGACGATCGCGAGTAATGTCAGCGCCGTTCGGACCGGCGCGAATCCGGCGACATACTTGAATCCGTCGCGGAGCTCATCGAGGACTGCGCCGCGGGAGCGCATTGGCTTTCGCTGCACACGCATCGCGAGCAGCGAGGCGATCACTGCGACATATGAGATCGCATCGATCATGAAGCACCAACCCTCGCCGACACCTGCGATGATCAGCCCGCCGATCGACGGGCCGATGATTCGGCTCGCATTCACCATCGTTGAATTCAGCGCGATCGCGTTCGGCAGATCGGCAGGATCGTCGACCATTTGCACGACAAACGACTGACGCGCCGGCGTGTCGAACGCGTTGATGATCCCCTGCGCGACTTGGAGCGCGATGATCCAACCGACGGTGATGGTGTTCGTCAGCGCGAGAATGGCCAGCGCGAGCGACTGAAGCGCCGACAACACCTGAGTCCAAATGAGAATCTTGTGCCGGTCCCACCGATCGACGAACACGCCGGCGAAGGGAGCGATGATGAGCGACGGAATTTGTCCCCAGAATCCCACGACGCCGAGCAATAGCGCCGAGCCGGTGAGTCGGTAGACGAGCCAGCTCGTGGCGACGCGCGTGATCCACGTTCCGACGAGCGAAACGCTCTGCCCGCTGAAAAACAGCCTATAGTTGCGATGCGCGAGTGCGCGGGTCAGTCCGGGACGTGCGCTGGCAGTCATTCATCAAACAATAAGCAGGCCGCCTGCCACCTCGATTTCGATCGCACGAATCGGAGAGCGCTGTCGTCAAAGCTCACTAACTTTTCTGCTATGGCATCGCTCAGAACTCGTGCAGCCGCATTCGCCCTCTTCGACACCGCACTCGGAACTTGCGGCATCGCGTGGGGCGATCACGGTATCGCCGGAACGCAGCTCCCCGAGGCAGACGTCGCGGCAACTCGCACTCGGCTCCAGCAGCGCTTTCCGAGCGCGAAAGAAGCGGAGCCGCCGCCCGAGATCGCTGACGTCATTGTCCGAATCACCGCGTTGTTCCGCGGGCAGCGCGTGGACCTGACCGACGTGACGGTCGACATGGCATCGATCCCCAATTTCGAGCGCGACGTCTACCGGGCCGCGCGCGAGATCAGGCCGGCGCGACGAAGACGTATGGCGAGATCGCGAAGCGAATCGGCCAGCCGACACAAGCACGAGAGGTCGGCGTCGCGCTAGCGCGGAATCCGTTTGCGATCGTGGTCCCCTGTCATCGCGTCGTCGCCGCGAACGGAAAGACCGGTGGCTTCTCGGCAGGCGGCGGCGTCAAGACGAAGCTGAGGCTCCTCGGCATCGAGGGGGGCGCGGGACCGCTCTTCGAGTAGCCTACGGCGCGCCGCACAATGTTGCGTCCGCCGTTTCACGGCAGCCATGTTATGGCGCATGAGAAATCTCTCCCTTCGCGGCGTCATTGCGGTTACGGCGCTCGCGATCGTGGCGTCGGCCGGCGCGCAGGCGCCGCAGGCGACCGACTGGGCGAATCTTCACCGATACGCCGCGGAGAACGCCGCGCTCCCAGCGCCGACGGCGAATGAAAATCGCGTCGTGTTCATGGGCAACTCGATCACTGAAGCGTGGGCGAAATCGTTCGCGACGCAGTTCTCCGGCAAGCCATACATCGGCCGGGGCATCAGCGGGCAGACGACGCCGCAGATGTTGATCCGCTTTCGTCAGGACGTCGTCGCACTGAAGCCGAGGGTCGTCGTCATACTCGGCGGCACGAATGACATCGCCGGCAACACTGGCCCGTCGACGCTCGAGATGATCGAAGACAACCTCGCGTCGATGACGGAGATCGCGAAGGCGAATGGCATTCGCGTCGTCCTCGCGTCGGTGCTTCCAGTCTACGACTATCCCTGGAAGAAAGGGCTCGAGCCGGCGCCGAAGATCGTGGCGCTCAACACGTGGCTCAAATCGTATGCGGCGCGAGTCGGAGCGGTTTACGTCGACTTCCACGGGGCCATGAAGGATGCTCGCGACGGCATGCGGAGCGATCTCGCAAACGATGGTGTACATCCCACGGCCGCCGGCTACGCGATCATGGGACCGCTGGTCGAGAGGGCCATCGCGGGCGCATTGAAGCGGTAGACGAACGGAACCTTATCACCATTTACTCATAATGAGACTCTCTTTCGCCGCCGCGCTGATCATCGCGCCCATCACGCCGCTCCTCGCACAAGACGCCACCCTGCTCTACCGACTCGGCAAGGACACTGTCGCGGTCGAGACATTCAACCGAACGCCGACGAAGATGACCGGAGAGACGGTCGTTCGATCGGGCGGCGCCATCGTACGAACGACGTACGACATCACGCTCGCGAACAATCGGCCGACTGCTGTTGTGTTTCGCCGAATGGGTGCCGATGGCAATCCTCCCGCGGGAGCGCCGACGGAGTGGCGGTTTACGCTCGGCGCCGATTCGGCGAAGCGTGAAATCGTCTGGAAGGACAGCACGCAGCGCGCGTCGTTCGCGGCGGCGAATGCGATGCCCGCGTTTCCGGTTTACACATACGCGCCGTTCGAGCTGATCTATGCTCGCGGGGCTGGCAAGCGTGACTCGGTGCCCGCGATTCCGCTTCAGGGAAACACGGTCGGTGTCGTCGGGCTGCAGGCGGCTGGTGGCGACACGTTGAAGATGCGCGGCGGCGCGTACGCGATGCTCGTTCGCTTCGATCGTGACGGACGTCTGCTCTCGACCGACGGATTCTTCACGACGAATAAAGCAGTCGGCACACGCGTCGCAGGAAAAGCGAACATCGCGTCGCTCGCCTCTGCGATGAAGCCGACGGGTGTTCTCTCGCCGCGCGCCACCGCGTACGCCGGCTTCAATCGCGGTCCGATCTTCGTGAACTACAGCCGTCCGGCAGTGCGTGAGCGCAGTGTGTGGGGCGGCACGCTCATTCCGTTCGACTCCGTCTGGCGCACGGGTGCGAACGAAGCGACGCATCTCGCGACGTCCAAGGCCATGACGATCGGCGACATGAATCTTCCGGCGGGACTCTACACGCTGTGGATTCAGCATACGCGCAGCGGAACGTTCCTCATTGTGAACAAGCAGGTCGGTCAGTGGGGCACGGACTACGCGGCGGCGCAGGACGTCGGGCGAATGAAGATGGATCTGGCGAAGACCCCGGAGCACGTCGAGGACTTCACGATCACTGTGCGCGCGATGGGTGCAAATCGCGGGGCGATCGACTTCGCGTGGGGCGACTCGGTCGCGACGGCTGCGTTCACGACGAGGTAATTGGTGGCGTCGGGCAAACGGGCGACCGCGTCGTCGGAGAGATCGCGAGTTCGCTTGCGGATTCTTTCCGGATCGGAGATCGCGATGGGTCCGGGCAAGGCTGATCTCCTCGCCGCCATCGAGGAGACGGGTTCGATTTCGGCCGCCGCGCGACGAATGCGAATGAGCTATCGTCGCGCGTGGCTGCTCGTGCACACGATGAACGAGTGCTTCGCGAGCCCGCTCGTCGAGGCCGAGAAGGGCGGCGCGTCTCGCGGCGGCGCGCGCCTCACGGCTGCGGGTCGTGAGATCCTTTCGCTCTATTTGGAAACAGCGCGTCTCGCGGCGAAGCAGTTCGGGCCGTATTTGGCGGAGCGCTAGCAGGCGGGCAATCGCCCCGTGCGGTCATCCTGCGGCGAGCGGAGCGCCAGCGGCGCTGGCGGTCATCCTGCGGCGAGCGGAGCGCAAGCGCAGCCGCCGATAGGATCGCTCGACCGCCAAGGCAGTTCACGCATAGGGCGGAACGACGGAACGACGTCAGGGCGGAACCCCGGTTGTTAACGCAGAGGGCGCAGAGGGGCGCAGAGGACTGCGGAACGGCGCTTTAGAAGAAATTAAAAAAGACTGCGCTTTTGAAGCCGCGGTCCTCTGCGTTCCTCTGCGCCCTCTGCGGTCAAATCATGCGGTTCGCCGTTCCGCTCTCTAAGCAGTTCCAAGTTCTGGGTTAGATCGCGATAGGGAAAGCGATCCTATCGCGCCTGTCGGCGCGCAGGATGACTCGGCGGGGCCGTGTCGCGCAGGATGACGATTGAGGCGACCGCCCGCCTTTGCGCAGGATGACGACCGGGCCAAGCGCTCGGGATGAAGACGGGGGGCAACGTTCGCCCGTTGGCACACTGCCCGATATATTCCGCCCGGTACATCGGCAAGCCTACCATCAGACCGCATGCGATTTCTCCTCGGCGCGACCTCCATTTTCGCAGTCCTCTGCGGGCTCACGACGCCTGCGCACTCACAAACCGTCGACGCCTCGATACTCGGGACCGTGCGTGACAGCGGCGGCGGTGCGTTGCCGAACATCACGATCACCGCGAAGAACACCGCGACCGGTGTCGAATGGACGGTCGCCACGACATCCACCGGCCGCTTCGCGTTCCTGCAACTGCCACTCGGCGGCCCCTACACCGTTACCGCACGACGCGTTGGCTACAGACCCGAATCGAAGCCCGGCTATGAGTTGTCGCTCGGCAGCCGTTTTCTCGTCGACATCGTTCTGCAACGCGCCGCGACCGAGCTCGCGCCAGTTGTCGTGCAAGGGACTGAAAGCGAACGTCGCGCGCCGAGCATGGGGGCGAACTACCGAGTCAACGGCGAGCAGCTCGCGGCAGTGCCCGCGGTCAATCGCAATTTCACCGACCTCACGTCCCTCGCACCAACAACGGGTGTTCAGGTGTCACTCCTCGGGCAACGATCGACATCGACCGACATTCGCATCGACGGCGCACAGGCGAAGAACATGCTGCGCTCGGGTGAATTCGGCGCCGGCCCCTTCACGCTGTCGATGGAGTCGATTCGCGAGTTCGATGTCTCGAGCGCTGTCTACGACGTCACGCAAGGACGACAGGGCGCGGGCTCGATCCGCGCCGCGACGAAATCCGGAACGAACACGTGGACAGGCTCGGCCTTCACCTACTATCGCGGCAGCAACCTCGCCGCCGAGACAGACTTTCAAGCGCGCACGCGTTCACAGCGACAATTCTCGGCAGTTCAGTGGGGCGGGAGCGTCGGCGGGCCGATCGTCCGCGACAAAGTCCACATGTTCTTTGCGCTCGATCGGTGGGATTCGAACGAGCCGCTCTTCACCGGCTCGAGCCAGTCGCCGAATGACGAGATCGCAAACGGCGTCGCGAAGGATTCTCTCAATCGTCTCATTGGAATTCTCGCAAAGACATATGGCCTCGATACATCGCGTTCGCAAATCGGGCGACTCAATCGACATCCGGTCGCGAACACGGTCTTCGGGCGTCTCGACTGGAGCCTCAACGACAAGCACCGGCTGACGCTCACCGACGACTATAGCGGCTGGGACAGCCCACTCAGCGGCGGTGTCGATCAGCCCATCACGCTTTCCGACGGTCGCTCGAACTACAAGACATCGGAGAACCTCGCGATCGCGTCTCTGCATTCGACCTTCAGTTCCGGATTCCAGAACGAGCTTCAGGGCGGGATCTCGAGCTCGAATCGTCGACTCACACCGAACAGCTCCGCTCCGCGCGGCTTTGTTCGCATTCAGTCGACCCTCCCGAACGGAACTCGCGGCGACACGCGCATTCAGTTCGGCGGCAATCGTCTCGCGCCCGACGACAGCCGTGAGCTTCAGTTCCAGCTCATCGATCACGCGTACGTGCAACGCGGGGATGTCCTCTGGACATTCGGCACCGACAACACGCTCAGCCGAATGACGACGTACATCGCCGAATCGCAGAGCGGCCTCTTCGAGTTCAACTCGTTGGCCGAGCTCGAGACGAAGAAACCGTCGCGCTACAGCCGAACGCTGCCATTGCAGGAGGGACAACCGACGACGCAGCAGACCGTGGCCGAAATCGGCGCGTTCACGCAGGCCGAGTGGCGACCGAGCTCGAAGATCAGCACGATGCTTGGCGTTCGGTGGGATGGCACCGCGTTTCTCGCCGCGCCGACGCGCAATCCGCTCGTTGAGCAAGTTCTAAACGAGCGAACCGACCGCAAGCCTTCTGACTGGTCGAAGATCCAGCCGCGCGCGCAACTCGTGTATGATGTCGACGGCGCAGGGCGGGACGTATTTCGAATCGGCGGCGGACGATTCACCGCGCAGGCGCCGTACTACGTTCAACACAATCAACTGCTCAACAACGGATTCCGAATCGCCGACATCACGCTCACCGGCGCGTCGATTCCCGTCCCCGACTACGCGTCGTATCGCAACAACTCGGCGACGAATCCTGGCTTGCCGGTCGGCGCGCCCGCTCCGGCGCCATACGTCAATCTCGTCAGCCCCGATTTCAAGACGCCGAGCATTTGGAAAGCGAGTGGTTCGTATCGCCGTCGCGTCTTCGATTGGCTCATCGTTACTGGAACCTATCTCTACACGCGCACGACCGATGACTACATGTACAGCGACCGAAATCTGAAGGCCGCGCCCGTTTTCACCTTGAGCAACGAGGAGAATCGCGCGGTGTTCGTTCCAGCAGCGACGATCGACGCCCAAGGTCGCACGCTCAACGCGAATGCATTGGCGTCGTCGCAACTCGGTCGCGTTCTCGAGCTCGTGAGCACCGGCGAAGGAACCCAGCGCGCCGCCATTTTCGAGACGACCGTCGGCCTCCCGCTCGGTGCTACGGTCAACGCGTCATACACGTACAACAAGGCGCTCGACAATACGACGTACGGCTGCTGTCTCGCGCGCACCTCGACGTCGTTCACCGCGATCAAGAGTGATCCGCGCGATCTATCGGGTTCGTGGGGTCCGTCGGACACCGACTTCGAGCACAAGTTCGTCGTCGCGGGCTCGATGCCCGCCGCATGGGGCTTCCGTCTCGGCGTCCGCTACGTGGGAGTGAATGGCCGTCCGTTCACGGCGATCGTCAACGGCGACATCAACGGTGACGAAGCAACGAGCAACGATCTCGCGTTCGTCTTCAATCCCGACGATCCCGCGACGCCGCCGGCGATCGCGGCGTCAATGCGAAAAGTTCTCGCCAATCCTCGCAACGTCGCGCGCGACTACCTGCGCAACAACCTCGGACACATCGCGTCGCGCAACGGTGCGTTCGCGCCGTGGACCGAGCGGATCGACCTTCGTCTCGCGAAATCGATTCACCCGATCGGTGGGCAGTCGGCCGAAATCGGCATCGACGTTTTCAACTTCGCGAATTTGCTAAATCACAACTGGGGCGCCGAGTATCAGCTGCCGGTCGGCATTTCGAACCAGAATCCGGTCGTGCAGCGCATTCCGTTGTTGAACGTCGTTGGATTCAATCAGGCGACGAAGCAGTACAACTACACGGTGAACGAAAACTTCGGCGTGCTGCAGAAAGGCGGCAATCCGTACCAGATTCAGCTCGCGGTTCGCTACGCCTTTTGAACTTTTCCTGGGACTACGAATGAAATCAGCGCTCGAAATCAACTCGCCCCCCCGGCGAGAAGCCGAGCCAATTCCTCCACGCGCTTGATTGCCATCGCGAGGAGCGAGCCAACGACTGGAACGAAATGACGAGATCCCCCGCTACTCTCGTCATCTCGAGGAACGCAAGCGACGAGGGATCGCTGTCCATGCGAGGCTGTTGTACTTGCCTTGGCTGGACAGCGATCCCTCGCTTCGATCGGGATGACGCGCGGGAGCGCGATCGCCCCGCTTACTTGTCGCCGACGCGAACTCGCTCGATTCGCTTCGCCTTCGCCGGAACGTTGTAGACGCTGAGTGACACGACGTCACCGGACTTCACGTTCGAGAGCGCCGAACGAAGCTGCTCTGGCGTCTGCACCGCTGTTCCTTCCACCGAGAGAATGATGTCGGGACCACCAGTGCTCGGCGTCGCGAGATGGGTCGCGGCCGACGTTCCGTCCTGCACACCTGTCACGAGAACGCCGTGGATGCTCGACGGCACTTGCAGACGCTGCGCCGTCGCGGCATCGAGCGCCGAAACGCTCGCACCAAGCGCGTGCATCGAGGAGCCCTTGTCATCCGGAGTCTTCGCCTCGTCTGAATCCGACAGCGTCGCCGTCGCTCCAACCGCGCGCTGCAGCGGAACCTTTACCGTCGCGTGCTCCCCGCCCTTTCGTGCGACTTCGACGTTGACGACATCCCCCGGCTTGCGGAACGCGATCGCTTCCTGAAGCTGCGCGACGTAGTCGACACGCTTGCCGTCGACCGATACGATGACGTCACCGGCCTTGATGCCCGCCTTTGCGGCCGGCGAGGTATCGTCGGAATAGTCCTGCACGACGATGCCACGAATGTCCTTGAGGCCGACGTAGGTCGCGTCTTCAGCGCTCGCGTCGCGGACCGAGACACCGAGCGCCGCGCGCTCGACCCGACCCGTCTTGATGATCTGGCCCATGACCTCGCGAGCAAGATTGATCGGGACCGCAAAGCCGTAGCCGGCGTTGTAGCCCGTCGGACTCTCGATCGCGCTGTTGATCCCGATGACTTCACCGCGAACGTTCACGAGCGGACCGCCCGAGTTGCCGGGGTTGATCGCCGCGTCTGTCTGTATGAAATCTTGAATCGACTGCACCGACTGCCCTGGCAGACCGAGCGCACGGCCCTTCGCGCTGATGATGCCTTGCGTCACGGTGAACGTCAGGTTCTTGCCGAGCGGGTTGCCGACCGCGAGAACCCATTCGCCGACGCGCGATGCCTCGCTGTCGCCGAACGGCGCTGCAGTCAGGTTATTCGCGTCGATCTTGATGACGGCGACGTCGGTGTTCGGATCGCGACCGACGACTTTCGCCTTGAACTCGCGTCGATCGAGAAGGCTCACGCGAACTTCGCTCGCGCCGTCGACAACGTGGTTGTTCGTGAGGATGTAGCCGTCGTTCGATACGATAAAGCCTGAGCCTGACGCGACGCCGCCTCCGCGCGGGGTCGGATCATCCGAGTCTCCCATACCGGGCATGTCGCGGAAGAACTGGCGAAGCTCCGGTGGAAGCTGGCTCATATCAGGTGCTTGTCCGCGCTGCGATTGTCCGCGCATCCGTCGTGAAACGGGCTGCGCCGCTTGCCTCGCGGTGATGTAGACGACGCTCGGCTTGATCTTGGCAGCGATGGTCGCAAATGCGTCGCTGAGCTCGTCGAGTCGTGCGACGCTCCCGGTTGGGGCCGTCGCGGCGCGACGAATGGCGGAGCTATCGATGACGAGCGGAGCTGCATGAGCGAAGCTCGGACGCTCGGCGAGGGCTGCGATTCCAATCGCGCCCGCGCTCACTACTGCAACGATGGGCAACGCAGCCCATCCTTTGCGCGCGTTGGGTTTCATCTGGGCGTACTCCTTCAAATTCGAATTGATGATGTTGGGAAATTCACCTCACTTGTACACGTCGTGGGACGTATGGTGCCCATTTAGAAACCTTAATGGCAAAGACTCATCCCGAGCGCAGCGAGGGATCGCTTTCCTAAGCCATTTGATGCTCGGCAGGAGAGCGATCCCTCGTCGATTTTGCTCCTCGGAATGACTAGCCCTCGAGCTAAGCGTTCCGATCAATACAGGTATTCTCCTTCCCCGTCAGATTCGGATTGTTCGTCTCTGCCTGCGGCACGGGGAAATTCACATCCGGCCCATAGTTCCCACCCTTGTGCCACGGCCCCGTCGGGAAAACCGACGTCGCCGAGCGGCCATACTGCCGGATGAGACGACGCATGTCGCCGACCCGGTAGCCCCGGCCAAACAGCCAAAATGCGCGTTCTCTAAAGAGCAAATCCTCACGAGCCGTGTTGCTTCCCGGATCGGTGAGGTTCGCGGCGAGACCGGCGACGCCGCCTTCCGTCCGCGCCTGATTGAGCTTCTGAATGAACAGTGTGTTGTTCCCGGCCTTGTACGCCGCTTCGGCCTCGTACATGCGGGCCTCGATCCCGCTCGCGATCGACACCGACGCATCGCGCGTCGGCCAAACGAGCTGCACGGTCACCGGTGTCGTGCCATCGTCGCGCGTCTTCAACGTCACCGCGTTCGCGACGCACTTCGTGTCTCCCCCGAGACAGCTCGGAACGCGCGGGTCGTTCGCGGTCGCGAAGTTGAGCCCGTTCCCGCCCTCGTTGTTCGCGATCGTATACCGACGCGCGACGTTGTTGTACGACCAAATCGCGTTGTCGAGCGTCGTCTGTCCGTGGAGGTTGCTATAGCTGAACGAGGTTGGCACACCCGCAACCGCCGCCGCTGCATCCGCCTGACGGCCGAGGTTATTGAGGATGCGCGCCTTCACGACGTTCAGCGCGTTCCGAATTTTCGTGTCAGCCGCAGTGGTTCCGGTGATGAGAGCGAGCCCCGAATCCGCATGCGCGAGCGCGCGCGCAAACGCGGCGGCGTCGGTGATCGGCGTACCGTACTGCTCGACGCCGTTCACGACGTCACTGAAAATGAGTCCGTTGCAGTAGTGCTCACCAACCGTGTTCTCGACGTACGCCTCGACGAAGTACATCTCGGCGACGTCGGCCGCGGGGCCGTTCGGGTTGAATTCACGAAGGAGCTGCGTCGACTGCTCCGCCGAGAGCCGAGAACGCTGCAACATGCGGTCGACGTCGGTGAGGAACGTGTTCGCGATCGTGATGACGCGCTGATCGACTTCCTGGCGCGCGATGAACGAATCGCCGTTGATCCATTCATCGGCGAGGAGGCCGCTGAGGAGGAACAAGCCCTCCGAGCTCGAGCTGCCGCCGCTCGTCGCGGCGGTGAGCCGGCCGAGCGCACCGACGCGAACCGCGTTCGCGCCCGCTGCCGACTGAACGTCGGACGGGTTGATGATGTCGGGATCCGTGACGTCCAGAGCCTCGCTCGGCGTACACGCCAGCGCGCCGGCAGCAAGCGCAACCATCGCCACCCACCGCCACGGCGCGGCGGTACGAATTGTCTTATATGAAGTCATTTATCCTAGAATCCGAAGGTGAAGCGAAGCATGTAGTAAGTGGGCGGAGCGAAGGCTTGGAATTCGGACGGCGCGTCGCCGGTCGTGCCGAATGCCTCGGGATCGACGCCATCGTACTTCGTCCAGAGGATGCCCAGGTTGCGCGCCGCGAGCGTCGCCGTGAGGTTGCGGCCGTGCAGCGCCGTCGCCCAGCGCTGCGGAGCATTGATCGTGAGATTGAGCTCGCGGAAGCGGATGAAATCGGCGTCGCCGATGAAGCCCGCAACCGTCTTCGCCGGATGATCACGCACAGCGACCGTTCGAGCCTGATCCTTGAACGACGCATCCGGATTGATGAGCCCCGAGCAGTTGTTGCGGCTCGCGCAACGAATGCGCTCGGTGTTGTTGTATCCCTTGAAGTCACCCTTGTAGTCGACCATCGCGCTGATGCGCAGCGCGCGGCGGAACAGATCGAACCCGCTCGTCGTCGACACTTCGTATCGCGGAAGCGGATTCCCGAGATACACCGACGTGTCGCTGACGAAGACCTCGTTCAACGTCGCGTTGGAGTTGTATGTGAGAATGCCGTCCTTGTTCTTGTCCTCGTAGCTCGTGATGCCGCGCGACCACCATCCATTCAGCGGATAGCCTTCGCGCTGCTGCGCCGTGCTGCTCGACACGATCGTCGGCACGCCACCGAGCGTCACGAGCTTGTTGCTGTTCGACGAGCCGGAGAGAGTGACATCCCAGCCAAACGAGCTCTTGTCGAAGATCTGCGCGTTGAGGAGCGCTTCCCATCCAGCATTGCGGACTTCGCCGAGGTTCTCCAAGCGCGACGTGAGGCCCGTGCCGAGCGATGGCGGAAGGATGCGGCTGACCAGCGCGTCCTTCGAGACTTTGCTGTAATACGTGAATTCGGTGTTGACGCGGTTGCCGAGGTTTGCGTCGAAGCCGACCTCGAACTCCGTCGACCGCTCGGGCTTGAGCGCCTTGTTGCCAAGTGCGCTGAAAACGACCGCCGGCGTGTCGCCACTCTCGAGCTTTGCCGTCGACGCCGAGTAGAACGCGACAGCGTCCGTGGTGCCAGGCTCGACGCCCGACGCACCGTAGGCAGAGCGAAGACGGAACTGGCTTAACCAGCTCGGGCGCGGGAAGAACGATTCGTCCGAGATGATCCACGAAGCCGAAAGCTTCGGGTACAGCACCGTCTTGAAGTTCGCGCCGAATGCGCTGTTCCGATCGGAGCGCAGTGCGCCAGTGAGGAACAGCCGCTCGCTGAACGCGAGGTTTTCCTCGATGAATCCACCGAGCGTACGCGTGTCGCTCGTCGCTTCGTCGGCGGTCTTCACCGCGCCCGAGCTCACCGTGACTGCGCCCGGCGGAAGCTTCGTCCCCTGCGCGCCGTTGCGATCGAAGAAGCTGCGGTTGAACTGCACGCCGACGGTCGTCTTCGAGTTGATCGACTGCCTCAGCTGATGCGTCGCGGTCATCGCGGCGTCGGCCGTGTAGGTAAAGAAGTTGGAGCGATTGTCGATCTTGAAGCCGGCGCGTGAATCGCCGCCGAGGTCCGGGCACTCGCCGAAGCGGCAGAGCTGCGTGTCGAGCCGGTTCGCGTAATCGAGTCCAACGTTGCTGCGTCCCGATAGCCACTCGAGCGGACGCCAGTTCGTCTGCAGCGACGTGATGAAACGCTGAATGCCCTGATCGGTGACCGTCTGGTAGATGTCCCGCGGCGTGATCTGACGCCAGCCGTACAGCGTGTCACCTGTCGCGGAAATGTTGTACTTGTAACCAGGACCGCCGTACGTATTTCCAGCGACGCCGTTCACGCCGGAATCGTCGCTCATTGGAAGGCGAAGATCCTGCGACGTGTACCCCGCGTTCACCGCGAAGTCGAGCTTCGAGCTCGGCGTGATGTTGAAGTTGGAGCGGAACGTCTCGCGGCTCATGTGGTTCGGCTGCTTCTGATCGTCGCGAAGCGTCAGCCCGTGCTTGTCCATATACCGCTGATCGAACTCGGGGATCTTCAGGACGCCGTTTTCATCCTCCCATTGACCGTGGAGGAAATAGCGAAGCGCGTCTGAACCACCGCCGACCTGGAGGCTGTGCGCTTGCCGATAGCCTTTGCCGTTCGGCGTCGCTTGGGGATCGTCGTAGAGATTGTAGCTCGTGACGCTGTCCTGCTTGCACGCGTTTGTCGCAACTTGAACGAGGAAACATTGAACGGTGTTCGCCGGCAACGAGTTCGTCGCCGCCGTCGTTCCGGTGCGCCATCCGCGGTACGCAGTCGGATACGTGTTCTGATCGACGTGAGCGCCTTGCTCGGTCGAATACTGAACCTGCATGCGTCCGGCGCGTCCGTGCTTTGTCGAGATGACGATGACGCCATTCGCCGCGTCGGTTCCGTACAGCGTTGCGGCCGACGGACCGCGAACGACTTCGATGTTCTCGATTTCGTTCGGGTCCAGATCGTTGACGCGCGCAGGGAGAGTTCCGCCGACGCTCACCGAGGACGAACCGGTCGTCCCTTCGACGCGAACGCCGTCGACGATGTAGATCGGATTGTTGCTGAGCGAGAGCGAGCTCGTTCCGCGAATGCGAACGCGCGTTCCCGCGCCGGTCTGCGTGCCCGGCGCAACGAAGACGCCCGGCGCGCGCGCGGTGAGGAGGTCGCCCATGTTCGCAATCGCGCTCGTCGCGACGATGTTCGCCGCATCCACCTGCGCAATCGCGTTACCAACTTCCACTCGGCGCTGATCGCCGGTGGCTGTCGTGACTACGGGATTCAGCGTGATGCCGACTGATTTCATTTGAATGTCGAGCGTCGCTGTCTGTCCCGCCGACACGTTGACGGTGGCGCGTTGCTCGGAGTATCCGACGCGTAATGCTCGGACCTCGACGGATCCGGTTCGGATGCCGCGGATCGTGTACTGTCCCTGTTCGTTGGTCTGTGTAACGATCGTCGTTCCAACGACTGTCACACCGGCGGCTGGAATCGGCGCTTTGCTCGCTTCGTCCGTCACACGACCCGTAATGGTTCCTTGGGCCTGTGCGCCCAACAAGCCAGTAAAGCTCAGTCCGGCGAATCCAGCGGTTACACAAGCGCGACGTATCCCACGTGCGTTCATGGTGCTCCTCTTGTAAGGATTTCGATGGGGAAATCCTACCGCACGGGGAGCAGTGGGGGAACACCTTTGGCGGGCGATGGGCGATGGGCGATGGGCGATGGGCGATGGGC
>JADMIO010980239.1_pt1 | contig 42327 bp, 29 predicted proteins | sample 8958161 | NCBI WGS metagenome assembly JADMIO01 (sample SAMN16585339, study PRJNA669376) | soil metagenome | isolation source: Crop rotation soil | place: USA: Cullars Rotation, Alabama | collected 2011 | reverse complement strand
CGCGACTTCAAGTCACGTGAATTCCAAGCTTCGGATCCCACTGTGCTGGAAAGCAGTTTTGCCCCAATAAATTCGCTCTTTGTTTTCCAGTTTACGAACAAACCGATCGCCTTCGAACGAGTAGTAGCCCTGGTCCGTCTTCAAAACCAGATTGCCTTTATCATCATTCGAAAATGCAGAAACGCGCTCGCCGGAGGTAGCAAATTGCGAGTATGAATTAAAGCTACCATTGCGATAAACGGTAACGATGTCGTCTTCCGTCAGCGCGTAAACTACTCCTTCTCGATCGGCGAACAGATTCGAAAAACGATTATTGGTGATACCTTTCGAATTCCCCTTATCAAAGATCGTAAAGCGCACTCCATCAAAACGCGCCAGGCCGTCAAATGTACTGACCCATAGATAGCCGTCAGGTGTTTGCACGACTTTGGTGACTGTGTTTTGCGGAAGGCCGTTCGCGGTGGTCCAAGTATCAAAGCCGTACTCCTGCGCCTCGGCTGTCACACCTAATAGAAGTAGAAATAGGAATACTGAGACTTTGTGTGTCATGAAGATGTGCGATCTGAACTATCAAGACAGCGTCGCACTGTCGCGAGCAGCTGATGAGGTCGACTGGGTTTTTGCAAAAAGTTCTGACCTTCAAGTACTCCAGAGCTTCAACACCATCACCAGATCTTCACTAAGGTAATGATCGGCCCTCGAGCTGTAGCCGAGTATTGCGGTCAAGAGATTGTTGAAGTCGTGGGCTATTCCCCCGGGCGAGTTGACCAATCGGTTCCATCTTTTGCGATTGTCGAAACTGCTCTTCACTTGCACCCAGCACCTCGCGTACGAGTTGATGTTCCGCTTCTATCCGCAAAGCTTGGAGGCCGTATGCGAGATCTTCCGCGAGTTTTGACAACAAAGCCATCTCTTCAGTGTCGAAGGCTTCGGTGTCGGTCGCATAAACTGAGAGCGTGCAAATACACTACTGCGTGTTTTCAGTGGCAAGACCAGCGAAGAGTTGTATCCACACTTGAGTGTATCTTCGCGCCAGGGAGCAACGATTGGGTCCGTCAAAAGTCATGACACAGTCGGCCTTCCGGTACGGACAGTTGTTCCTATCGGACTCTTGCCAAGTTCATTGTCGGCCCAACTAAACTTCGCAGAGTCGAGGTATCCCTCTTCGTAACCAGCTCGTCCGAAATGGTCGGAATCACTGGTTCTCGTTGCAGTACAATGTAACGCGCCAGATGTTTGACGTCGAGCTTGAGAAGTCGGAAGCACAACGACAATGACGAATGATGAGTTGATAGAGCGAGCCCGCGCTGTCGTGAACTCTCGCAAGATTGCGCATGTTGCACTATCGGCGACGTCGGGTGAGCGTTAATCACGGCGCAGGGAAATGACGTTCTTCTCCTTACGATTGTTCAGCCTCCATGGTCTTCTGCGAGATGCGGAAGATCACAAATTCAGCGGGTTTCACTGGTGCGACACCGATTAAACAAATGAGCCGACCGTTATCGATATCGTCTTGGGTCATCGTGGTGCGATCGCACTTGACGAAGAACGCTTCGTCTTGAGTCGTACCCATCAAGGCACCATTGAGCCAAACTGTCCTGAGAAACGCGGTGATGGAAGTACGAATCGCAGTCCACGTCACTTCGTAGTTAGGCTCAAAGACCGACCACTGCGTTCCTCTATCAATTGATTGTTCGATGAAGATGAACAGACGTCGTACGTTGATGTACTTCCACATCGAGTCGGACGACATTGTGCGGGCACCGTAGACGCGAATGTCGCGACCGTCTGGACGGAAGTCGCGAATGACGTTCACACCTTTCGGGTTCAGAATGTCCTGTTCGCGTTTGCCGAGTGTGAATTCGAGTGGCTTCTTGTTGCCGGTTAGATCGCGAATAACAATTCCTCGTACTACTTCATTCGCGGGGGCTTTGTGCACGCCCCGTTCGATGTCTACGCGTGCGTAGATCCCGGTTACATGTCCATTCGCAGGAATGAGCAGGTGGCCTTCAGGCGTGTGCGGCGCAAGTACGCGAACCCAGGGATAATAAAATGCGGCGTACGTCGTATCGCGAGGAGGCCGGATGTTGGTGAAGTTCGCTTGACCACCGTCGGAACTCACTACTGCGAAACGATCTTTCGTTGCTTCACACGCCTGAATAATTTCTTCACGCAATCCACCGATGACAACTTCGTCAGGAGCCGCGATCAACGAGATGTCTCGAATCGTAAACAGGCCGGCGAGTCCCTTACGGTCTTCCGGATTAATCGTATTTGCGTCGAGGTATTCAGTGAGCGTAGCAGGATCGGTGGCGCCGTTTTGCATTGCCTGAAACCCCGCATCTGCCGGTCGGGCCGTACACGACGTGACCTGGACCAGATTGGAGCTCGCATTGATCACTGACGTAGCGAAGTTCGAATCTGTCGAAACAGCTGACAGGTTGTTGTAGTCCTCGAACACGTCTGGTTCGACTCGATCAGGATTGCCCAGTTGAGCAGGGTCAGTCGGGTCAATCAACGGGTTGGGTATTCCGTCGCGGTAATAAGCTATTTGAATGCGAAACCAATTTGCGGTTGAGGTGTTCGCCACCGCTACCGTGGCGGTCTTCACTGCTACCAGGCAGTTGTTGCCCCATGCGCCCGGCCCACTCGTCTCCAAAATGCAGCCACCGAGATCTATCGACGCCGAAGCCGCGTTCGGACCAACCACGCGAGCGATAAAGACTCGCTGTCCGCCGTTGTCGAAGAATCCGCGGACGGCGTATGGCAGAAACACATTCTGAGAGTTATTGGGTGGACGATCGATGTAGCCACCAAACCAGCGGTAATAACTTTGCCAGCTCGTTACCAGCGTCGGGTGCAATGGACCACGTTCGGTTTGTCCAACGAAACCAGCGGTGCTCGTGCTGACGCCCTCAATCGGTCGAGGACCAGTTTGAATCTCTTCAACATAAACTCCGGGTGCAAGATACTCAGGCATGTTGTTCTCCCTGCTCTTACAGAGCGAAAGTCGGAACCACTGTTATGGCGTTCCGCACAATTTGTGAAAGCGCATTACTGCTCTGCCCATCCGGAGCTGTTGCAGTAACAGTTACCGGGCCATTGGCCTGTCCCAAGTTGAAATAGAAAAACCATTGACCGTCCGATCGAGTGATAGCTTCACCGGCTCGTATTGATGTGGTGATCCTGACGCCAGCAAACGGACGCCCATTCGCCCGCACTACACTTCCCCGTAATCCGGTTTGTCGCAGACTATTTTCCTCGCCCAGCATCATCGCGACATTCGCAACGCTATATGGATTGCCAGGCAGGTTGACGTCGACAGTTGCGACGAATTGATCGAACGGATCAGGAACGGGAACTGGATTCGGTTGTTTGTCGATCATCGAGACGACCCAGTTGCCGTTCGCGTCAGTGTTGCAGTTGGCGAAGACCTGGAACCGATTTGCAAAAGCCGGATTCGCAGGCGGAACGAAAGTGATTGAAACATCCTCTTCAGGTCGACCACCGGCAGTGAACACACTTCCGCGCAAAACTGTCGCGCCCAACTTGCGCTGAATGCGACGGCCGTTCTTGTCTGTCAACACACTGAAATCAGGGAACGGGTAATTTGGACCAGGAACAAAAATAAGATCCCGTGCGGGATCGTAAACCTGTGCTGGCGGCCACGTCATGGCTATCGGATCAAGTGTCTGGTAATAATCACTCTCAACTCGACATTGATAATTTCCAGGAGCAAGTGTCCTGTAACCACTAAGCTCCGGCGATCTCGTTGCACCGTTGAAGAGAAAGAACCCTGAGCGGTTGGTCCAGTTGATCAACTCGAGCGGCGGATCGTAAACCTGCGCCGGTGGCGACACTCTGCGGGTGACGAGAAACTTTACGTCCCCAACTATTCTCGGAATTTGTCCCTTGGAGTTACGCAACAGCGCAAAGCTATCGATGCCCCCAATCGCAAACGAAGGCGTGTGAGTAAACCGCTCGTATGTTCTCACTACTGCCATTGCCTATACAGGAGCCTCCGCAGGTAGTTCTTCAAACTTAGTCTCACGACCTTCAATGCGTCCGACCTTCAGTGACCTTTCAGAATCGATACGTACAACACGAACTTCGAGACAGATGGAAAGTCGATACGGTTTTTGCAGTGCTTCCCAAACCTTTGCCAGTTCCTCGATTGAACGCTGACAGATACTGATGTGAAGTTCCTCAACATTGTTCCCAGCATTAAGAGTCAGAATGCTGTTGTCGTAGATCACTTGTAGTGCACGACCCATCGTGATCTGGTTGTCTTCTTCATTCTGCTTTAAAGGTGTCAGCAGGTAACACAGATCCAATGGCAGTGGCGTTAGACGATCGAATTGCTCGTTTTGAATTCGCACATTCGGAACATTCCGCAAATGCTCATTGGGAGTTATCTGATAAAGCCATAACGACAGCGTCGTTTGTGATCCCTGGTCGCCCGGGTTAACAAGGACCACATCGTTCACTCCCAGTCCCTGTTGAAGAAGAGCTCGCAAGAGTTTGCTGACGTCATTTATTGCCGTGCTTGAACTCATCGTCTCGAAAGACTCTGCCTTCCTGGTCGCGAATATCACCGAAACGTCGCGAGTAATCGTTGAGGGCGTCCCAAAGTGCGCTCACTAAAAGTCGGGCACCGAGTGGCGACGTGATGATTCGGTTATGGACCTTCACCTTTTCATCGTCTTTACTACCGACCTGTCCGTAGTCGAGGTAGAACGCAACGAAGTCATGCCAAACTTGGAAGAAGTCCGCATATTCACCCTTCCCGAGATTCGAACGGTCGATTTGTTTGTCTTCCATGCTCCCGACTTCTTGTTCTCGTCTCGTGATCAGTCAATCGGCCTTTGGTTCTGTGCCGCCCTCTGGTGAAGTCGTGTCTTTTGGTGGCGGTGGAACTGGAAACGGATCAGCAGCGATCGCTTTCAAGATGTTCTCGCGTCGCTTCGCCTTCGCGTCTTCATATTCCTTCTTCTTCTTTTGCACGTCGGCTGTTTTCTGATCGAGAGTCACCTTTGCCTGGCGAAGTTTCTCACTTGCGGCGATCTCTTTTTTGCCGATTGCTTCCAGCCACTCGTTAAACTTACAAGGAATTGGTGGCTCTTCGAGTGACGGACACTCTTCATACTGATTGAGGAACCAGGCACCGCGATATTTTTTGGCGTCAACTGCCTTGCTACTTAGTGACTCGAGTTCATCGAGTGCCTTTTGTGCAGTTTGGTACTTCGTGAGTGCAGCTTTGTATTCGGTGTCCTGATCGTCAAAAGCGTTCTGAGCCACCGCTAACAAACTTTGCAGCTCGGGTAGTTGATCTCTAGCGTCCTGCCACGCCTTCTTCAACTCCTCAACATTCGGTGCGCAGTAAACAATCTCGGCGATGCGTTTCTTCTCGGAAGCAGTGAGCTTGAGATCTAGTGATGCCTTGAGATCATCAGTGTAGGTCTCGGATGCTTGCTCTTGACGTACAAGACTCTCGTACTCTTTTGCGTAGTCCTTTTCCGCCTTCCAAATGTCATCGCTAAGTTTCTTGTACTTCGCGAGCTCTTCCTTTTTTGTCTCTCGATCTTCCTTGTTTGCGTCGTCTTCAAGGCCCTGAATCTCGACATCGAAGGGACGCTTGTCGCAGTTCTCAGGCGGCGGAGGTGGAACTGGATACACACCCTCCTTACACGGGTTCTCCGGCGGTTCGGGCTGACCGCAATCTCTCGGAGGTTTTGGTTCACCATATCCATCGTCAGGCGGCGTATCTGGAGGGGTTGGTGTGTCTCCGCCTTCCGGAGGCTTCTGACCATAATCTTGTTTTGGAGGTTCCGGATCGTTGTACGACTTCGGTTGTTGCGGATCGCCCATCACAAATCTCCTTCGCTAGAGAGGAATCGAGTTGTGCTCTCCTTTAGCAGTTACAGAACCACAACGTTCTGGCTGCGAAAACCTCAGTAATCGCTGTGATGTTTAGGAAGTGCGTTGATCAGCAGGAGTGTGAACGTAACAAACGACTGTTACACGTTAAGAGTGAATTTCATGGAATGCCGAAGGAAAAGCGCGTAAACCAAGTGTAACAACGGAGGTGATGCATTGTTACATCACCCGCTACCGTCTCTCTCACAACTCATTCAAGAAACTCTCAACACGATTTCAGGACGTTCTAATTACTCTTCTGTGAACCGCGAGTAATGTGCTCATCGTCGTGCAAAAGAAGTAGGGACTCGCCCAGCTAAAGGTCAAACAAGAATCTCCATTTGGGTAGTCGTTGGCATCCCTCAGCACGGCAACTTCCAACAACCAAACGTCGACATTCCCAGGTGATCCGACAACACAACTACTTAAGGAGACCGCTATGAAAAACCCCGACACAAAGCCCAGGACAAGATTCGTCGCCCTGCTAACGTTACCTACGTTGTTGCTATCGATGGTTCTACCAGTGCAGAGAACCCTTCACGCAGCCACTACAACCACCAAGCGTATGACTCAAAAGAAGGAACTTGCTCTCGAGCACTATGGAAAACTTCCGCTGACGTTCGAAGCAAACACTGGGCAGACTAATCGTGACGTCAAGTTTCTCGCTCGTGGCCAAGGCTACACTTTGTTTCTTACCAACTCGGGCGCAACATTGAAGTTGAAACAGAACCAGCAGGCCGAAGCTCTCCGGATCGAACTCTTAGGTGCTCACCCACAACTGCAAGGCAATGAATTGCTCGAGGGAAAAGTGAACTACCTTTCCGGCAAAGATGAGAAGAAGTGGCATACAAACATCTCCACCTACTCCCGGGTGGTCTACAAAGAAGCGTGGAACGGAATCGACATGGTTTGGCACACGGCACAAAACGATATGGAGTATGACTTCGTTGTTAAGCCAGGCGCGGATCCAAACGTGATTCACTTTTCTTTGAAAGGCACTGACAAGCTTCACCTCGATGAAAAAGGAAACTTAGTGGCGCAGACTGAAGTTGGTGAAGTCGTCCAAAAAGCACCAACTATTTACCAGGACACTGATGAGGGTCGAAAGATGATCGCAGGAAGTTTTGTGCTGCGAAATAAGAATGAGGTTGGGTTTAAGGTCAGCCCGTACGATCGATCGCAACCGCTAGTAATTGATCCCATTCTCGTTTACTCAACTTATTTCGGTGGCAAGGCCGCAGACGAGGCGTTCGGTGTTTCAGTCGACAATTCCGGTCAAGCCTACATTGTCGGTCGAACGCTCGTCGACCTTTCGTTCCCAATCGGCAACGCTGTTCAGCCCAATGGTGCGGGCACTGTCGCCTTCGTCGCGAAACTCAACGCGGCTGGTTCAAACTTTCTCTATTCAACCTTCCTTGGGAATGATTCAGAATTCAACGCGCCGGATTTTGGAAACTGTCATATCGGACCAAATCTTCGGATTTGTGGGACCGAGGCTCATGCCGTTGCAGTCGGGACCGGCGGTGAGGCAGTGGTCACTGGTGCGGTAATAAATGAAAACAACGATAGTACATTTCCAGTTACAGCAAATGCGTTTCAGAACAAAGGGCTTGGTTGTTTAGAAGCCTGCGACGTGAAGGACATTCGAGTAATCGATGCGTTTGTTACGATGCTAAAGCCTGACGGCAGCGGTCTTATCTATTCAACCTTCTTTGGCGGATCTGCCTTTGCCGCTGTCGAGCCGGGCACGATGCGAGGTGCGGACATCGGTAAGAGCGTAGCGACTGATTCTGCAAATCGAATTTATGTTGCCGGCATCACTGCCTCTAACGACCTGCCAACTAAAAACGCATTTCAGATCTTTAACCACTCTTCTTCAGACGGCACAGACGCGTTCGTTGCCGTTTTTGATCCACGACAACCGCGAGGCAACAGCACACTTCTCTATTCCAGCTACCTTGGCGGAAAAGGAGACGATCAAGGGTTGGGCATTGCAGTCGACAACGCTCGCAATGCTTACATCGTTGGTTCAACTCAATCAGACGATCTCGAAACAAAGAGCCCGGTGGCGACTCCACTTCAGAAGATCTTTCAAGGTGGTGGCTTCGACGGCTTCGTGGCAAAGGTAGGAACTATATCGAGTGGCAACACTTCTCTTACTTATCTCACCTACTTTGGGGGCGACATCAACGACCGGGTTGAATCAGTTGCAGTTGATGCATCCCAGCGTGCCTACATCACGGGGGCCAGTAACTCCTCCCCTGATCGTTTTCCTCTGAAGAATGCATTTGATTCTACGCAGACCAACGGTGAAGCATTCGTCGCAAAACTTAACGCGGATGGAACGTCGCTCTTCTACTGCAGCTTCCTGGGTGGTGCCAATGGCAATTCCGCTGAAGATGGCGAGGAAGGATTGGGCATCACAATCGACTCAGGTGGTAACGCCTATGTAACCGGCAGAACAACATCTGATACTTCGTTCCCCATTGGACCAGTTGCGCCAACATTCTCAGGAGCGAGGGCGGGGACAGCGTTCATCGCGAAGATCGGTGCAACGATCTCAAGTACTACGCCTGCCAAGTTGTTGTACTCCACTACGTTTGGGGGACGAACAGCAAAGGCTGAAGCTATCGCACTCGATCCAAAAGGAAACGTTTACATCAGTGGTACATCCGCTGGAGATCTTCCAACCACCACGGGAGCGTTTCAACCAAAACCGCTGGGAGAGTTAGACGGGTTTGTCGCAAAATTCTCAGCGACGCTAAACGACACCATCGGTCTGTTTCGTCCTTCCGCCAATGCCTTTCAACTCCGCAACTCAAACACTTCCGGACCTGCAGACATCAACATCCCATTCGGCATTAGTGGGGATCTTCCGGTCACTGGCGACTGGGACGGCAATGGAGTTGACGACGCTGGTGTGTTCAGACCAAGCACCAAACAGTTCATATTGCGTCTGCAGAATGGGACCACCATTACGCCGAACAATTTCGGATTGAACGGTGATCTACCCGTCGCCGGTGATTGGAATGGGGATGGCATTGACACAATCGGTATCTTTCGCCCGTCTACCAACGAGTGGATTCTGACCAATGCTCCAAGCACTAACAACACTACGCTTCCAGAGGACATTCACATTAACTTTGGATCGATCGGTGACCTGCCAATCGTAGGCGACTGGGAGGGCGACGGCATTGACACGCCTGGTTTCTTTAGACCAAGCAACAACCTCTTCGCTTTGAGCGTTGGGTTTAGCAGTACTGTAGATATAAGTTTCATCTTTGGCGCGGCCGGTGCACGACCAATGGCAGGTGATTGGGATGGTGACGGCGTTACAACGATTGGTTTGTTCAATCCCGGTACAGGAACTATGCAGCTCAACAACACGAATACGAGCGGCAATGGTCAGGGCGACATCGTTGTTACCTTCGGTCTCAACGGTGACTTCCCGTTAGCAGGAGACTGGGACGGTAAAGCCGAAGTCCAGTGAATTGAGTCAACCCCCAAAACAGGGCGCAACCTCACAGCGCCCTCTCCTTCTCAAGTGCACACCCGCATATATCGTCGGAGACCAGATCATTCCGGGAGCGATAGATGCTGGTTCGTTGGCAAGGATAGTGACGAGTGAACGTTCGAAACAGAACGTAACTGGTAATCAGTGAGAGGGATCGTATAGCAACGGGAAAAACTGTCCACTCATCTGCTCTCCAGCAGCAATGGGAGGTATTCCTGGTTGCATTGGCTCGTTTGACGCTGACACAACTCCATCCTTGAAGACGTTCAAAACAACTGCGCGTCGAGAATTGTCAGTCGTATTTTCATAGGAGCCATGCACCATCAAAGGATGATGGAATGAACACTCACCCTTCTTCAACTCGATCGGAACAGGTTTGAATTCGCGTCTTTGTTCCGGAGTTAGATAACGGACGATCGTGTCCATGTCGTTGGCAAACTCTTCCCGAGGCAAAAGATTCCAGCGATGACTACGTGGTACGTAATGTACGCATCCATTTTCTTTGGTCGAATCGTCGAGCCCTATCCAACATGAGAGATGGGCCATCGGTTGCGTCCTGGTCCAATAAGAATAGTCCTGGTGCCAAATCACAACACCGCCGTGATGCGCCGGTTTGTAGAAAAGCTGATCGTGCCAAAAGCGCACTGCACCGCCAAGAAGTTGCGACGCAGCGACAGTGAAGGCGGGATTCCACAGCACATCATGAAGTCCGGGACTTGTACGCCACGCACCAAGCGCATGAAACAACACCTTGTCTGGATCGTTCGATTCGTTTGAATTGAACTCATGAAACAAAGAATTTGCCGGATGGTTCGGATCAATTAGTGCATTGACTTCCTGCCGCAACGCTTCCACTTGTTCGTCATTCAACATTCGAACGCCCGCGAGGTATCCATTCTCTTCGTAGAATTCGAGTTGTTCATCGCTCAACTTGTACCTGGCTGCATCGCCAACTGCCGACAGCTTTGCGAACAGATCAGAAATCGGAGCATGAATCGTGGAAAGGTCTTTCATTTTGAACCTCGGTCTACCATTGTTCGAAATTCCACCGCGCGGAAATTGTGTGCAGGCACAACGACTGACAACGTGGTGTCGGTACCAAGTCTTTGATTACCAAACAGGTCGAACCATTCACCCACGGCAGTTGATGATGGCCTGAGTGAAAACTTAGTTGGGACGTCGTTGTAGTTGATCAACGCGACACGAAATCCCGTCCCTGTCATCGCAACTGCACTGTCAGTATTCTCGTTGGCACCGTTCAGATCAACAATCGATTTCTTACCACTCGAAACAACTGCAAGTTCCAAAACGTCGCGAACTAAGTCAGGCATTTGGTGTGCGGCAGTCATCGCATCCGGAAGAACAGTGAGTAAGGTGCCTTTTCCGAATTTGTTTACCGCTACTGCGGGACTTCCATCTTCAAATTTGGCGATCACTCTTGCGCCTCGTGAAGTCCACGAATTCATGTTTTTCTCATTCAACAGGAATCGTGTGCCTCTTTTCACTCTTGGTCCAAAGGCGTCGGTAACTCGAACGTTAGAGTGCATTACAGGCTTTGCGATTTCTTCGATCCCAAACAACTCCGTCCTTTCATAACTGCGGCCCATCGGCACTTGTGGACCAAAAGCCACTACCACTCCACCTTGTTCGACGAACGCCTTGATCAGATCGCTATCGGTTTGTTGGAAACCCGAAACGTTCGGCATAACGAGAACGGTGCGCTCACTCAACAAACGTCGAAGCACGTCCTTGTTCGCATTAAACGGATAGTAAGGGTAAACAGATTCTTCAATCGGTGGTGCGTAAGGAAGCAGATCGACTGGAATTCCAAGAACACGAAAAGCATCCAGGGCAGGAAGGAAGTAGTCGTGCCAGCGTTCGATGATCCAATCAGAGTAAGGAAAGTAAACAGCGATGGGGTTGTGAGTTACTGAAACTCCTTTGCTGATCAAATCGAAAGCTTTGACTGCATCTCTAACTGCAGCGCGACCCTGCGTCGCGACCTCGGGGACCTTCTTCCCTTCACCATACACATGAGCCTGGTAAGTGAAGAACGAAAGACCATCTGCGCCGGTTACAGTCGACGCACTGAGTATCTGCTGGTAGATGTTGTTATACGTCGTCGCTGTTGTCGTTGGCGTCAGCCGATTTTCGAGATAGCCAAACAACTCCACATGATTGATCGAGATCTTGTCTTGTAGTCTTTTCGCACCCGCACCGAGTGAACAGAAGTCCTTTACCCGACGGAACGGGTACATCTTTCGGTTATCAGTGCGATAACTAGCCATCACGCCCGCCTGGTAAATAATGATGTCTAACTCTGCTACCGTACTGAGATAGCCGGCCAGCAAAGGATCATCAACATGAGGCGCACAGGCAGTTAACAAGTTTGCGTTAATCGACTTGATGTACTGGGCAAACTCGCGAACGAAAGCAGCGTAGTAAGTGCCACTCCCCTCCTGATAAGAATAGAAACCTGCTAACGAAGGATGCTGTTTGTAGAGCTGATACAGCTCAGACGCAATCGCCTTGATCTCATTCATTCGATCTTGGTACGGCGAAGTTTTTGTCATGTCCCAACTTACGGACAACAAGACCGGGATGCCTTCTTTGTCAGCAGCATTCAACGTCAGTTCAACCAGGTCACTCTTCGATCCCGGGGTTACATCAGTACGAGCTATCTTCGAAGGGAAGTAAGCTTTAGTCGGAGTGATTAGATTATGGACAACAAGAAAGTTGCCGCCGATAGAGCGAAATTCTTTGAGATAGTTCTGCAAGTCGTCTGATGGCCTGGCACTATCGAGGAAGGCAGGAATAAAAAAATCTGTAATTACGCGACCTAAGAGGAATGTCCCTTTGCCAACGGACGAAGGTGCTGAACGATCTCCAATCCACGCATGAACTACATACAAACCGTCTGGTGCACTTTCACTGACTTCGATACGAGTCTTCGAGTCGGTAACTTGAAGCGGTTTGACTCCGGCAGTTGGAGTCAGCAGTTCAGCGCTAATCTTTTCGTTTCCAATGTTGCGAAAACTGACTTCGAGAACTTGCCCACGCTTAACGCGCTGCCTATTGATCGAAACGTCGATCATTGAACTCCGACTTGCAAAGGAGGCGCAGCAGTAGAGGATGTGTCCACAGATTACTAAAAGGAATATTCTGCAAACTGTCTTCATCGTGGCTTTGCGCTAAGCTCTGATTCTTATTTTCTGCGTCTGGTTCGTAACACGAAGAAACAATACCAAAAGACTTCAAGCCGGGAATTCCACTCAGCAATGTTTCATCATGCACGTTTCGCAAGTCGTTCAAGTCGAAGCAAGTTCAACATCAAGTGACGCGGATGATGAAAATTCTCAACTCGCTTAGGCATCTTCAAAAATGCCTCGTAACCAGCTTTCCGATCCGACGCGTACATCCAGAGTGGCGATCCATACTTCTTCAAAACAAAGTTCTCGCGCACGTAACGATTCATCTTCTCGAAGAGATCAACTGCCCACTGATGTCCGCGACGTTCGATGACCATCAACGTTCCAATCAACACTTCTTCCTGAGCCCAGAGCACTTTGTCGACCAGCCACGTGTTCTTGTCGACATCTTGTAAGTTACGAAAGACGCCGCCATAAACATCGTCCCACGCAACCTCGATGTGACGTCGCAGCCACTCAGCAAACTTATCGAACAAGCTTTCATCACGACGTCGAGCAGCTTCGTCCATCAACATCCAAAGGTTCTCGATGCAGTGTCCCGTATAAACGAGTTCAGCGTATTCATTCGTCGGACGAGACAGATCGTGATTGAGAAGTTCGTTGATCAAACGAAACTCCGGGTTGTAATGATGGTTGACCATGGCGTCGAGGCATCGAGTGGCAACGGCTTCGAGTTCAGGATTGGGGCGCATGGTCAACATTTGCGTAGTCGCTCTGATCAGGGTCATCCAAACACCCTGGATTCGAGCCCCGGGAAACGGACGTGCTGTTGGCCCAAGATATGTTTGCCCGATAGTCGGCCTGTAATCGGGACGATCATAGAGACGAACACACTTCAACAAGATTTCTTTCGCGTCGTCCCAATGCGAACGATCACCCGTTGCCTTACTGAATTCGGCGAGACCTTCGGCAATGAAGAGGTCGCCGTAGATTTCACCATCAGCTGAAGCGAGTGGCTTACCTTCGCGAGTGATCTCCTTGGGCCACAGATCGTCGCCACTCGGGCGTGACTTCATGACCAACTCAAGTGAGCGACGAGCTACGTTGAGATACTTTTCTTCTGTAGCGAGATTGTTGTAGAGAAACGAATAGACCCAAGTCCCACGTCCTTCAAACCAACTCATCTTGTTGTAACTCACTCGATTTCCGAGGTGATCGACGTTGCAACCAAAGCCGCCAAACTCTGGATCGATGACGTACTTCTCCATGAAAGGAAGAAAGTCGCCGAACAGGTCTTTGCGGTATTGATCGCGCAAAGCCGCAAATTGGAGTGTCGTTCTTTTTCCGTTTGGTTGTTTGAGCGCTGCTAAAACATCGGAGCCGATCAAAGCAGTCGCGCCACCCGCACCAACGATGAAGTTTCGTCTTTCCATCAAAATTCAACTCGCCGCAATTACAGTTCCAGCAGCATCCTGAACTTTTTGAATCGCACTGACGATGTCGTCGATCCACTTCTCATCTGCCAGCAGTGCGTTATGAGGTAGCCAGATCGACGATTGGCAATATGCTTCGGCTTCAGAACATTGGTGCACAACAGTCGGATGTTCATTGAACAGCTGATTTCGATAGATCGGATGTGGATAACCCGAAGTAGCGGGCACACCTTCAGCTTGAAGTGCCGCAACTACTTGATCACGCGACACCTCGTTCCAGGCGCTCCTGTCGTATCTTATTGAGAACAAGTGGTTGCCATGCATCGTCACTCGTTCATCGAGCGTTGCTGGTGTCGGAGTTAATCCTTCAACTCTACTAAGCCCTTCGCGTAGTTGGTTCGCACGGTCTGTTCGTAACTGCAGTTGTTCGGGCAATCGATCGAGTTGATTCAGAAGTAGCGAAGCCTGGAAGCCAGTCAACCTTGCATTAGTTCCGAGAGTTTGATGTTCGTACCACGCGCCACCCGTGCGTCGTCCCTGATTACTAATTGATCGCGCCCGCTCGGCCAGATCATCGTCGCTGGTGATCAGAATTCCGCCTTCGCCTGCTGTCATATTCTTCGACGCCTGAAAACTAAACGATCCGAAACTGCCGAAACTGCCGACGCGCTGGTCGTGCCACTGGGCTCCATGCGCGTGTGCGCAATCTTCAATCAACACCAAATTTCGTTGGCGGCAGATCTCGACGAGTCGATCCAGATCAACGGGATGTCCGGCGAAGTGAACAGCAACGATTGCTCGCGTGCGATCGGAAATATTCTGTTCGACAAGATCGGGATTGAGATTGATTGTTTGAGGATCGATGTCGACAAAAACCGGTGTTGCTCCCACGCGAGCGATTGAAGTGGCTGAAGCAACAAACGTGATGGGAGGAACAATCACCTCGTCGCCAGGTCCAATTCCGCACGATGCCAGCGCAATTTCTAAAGAGACGGTTCCGTTGGCCAGAGCAATACCGTGTTTCGCTTCATGAAATTCTGCAAAGCGTTTCTCAAGCTCGGCGACCGAACTGTGGTAACCACCCCAAACGTGACTTTCCAACACCGCGTTGAGAGCGGCGCGATCGGAATCGTCGAAGAAAGGCCATTCGGGCGGAGGTTGAGTTACCGCTTTGGGACCACCAAACATTGCCAGGTGGTTCTTGGATAAATGGGATGTTTGTTGTGACATGATCTTTACTACTCTCAAGTACTCAATTGTTCATCATTCGAGGTGGCGCGAATTGAATTGGTATTGGTTCGTGTTACTCTTTGGACTGGGTTTCTGTTGCAAAGGTATCCACGAAAATCACACGAACACCCTCTTTACCGCAGCTCTTTCAAAGTGTTGACCAACTGACTGACCAATGGAGCTTGAACGTCACCTTCAACCTGGAACAGGCAACGGGCTGCACGTCCAACATGAAATTCTCGAATCGCCGTCGCTGCACCAATCCTCGCGATTGCGTTGGCATCTACTCGACCACCGGCGAGAATCGTTAACTCGGGTCCCGCTTCCTCCTGGTACTTAGCGAGTCGTCCAATTCTCGATTCCAAGTCGTCTCCACCACCGTGACTAAGAACGCGATCGATCTTCCACAGAGACTTGATCTGTCTGAGTGCATCATGCTGATCGGCAGCGCTCTCAAACGCGTGATGAAAAGTCGCCTTCAAGTTCGGCGCGAAAGCAAGAACCTTTTGGGTCAAGTCGACATCAACAATTCCGTTCTTAAGAAATCCGAGTACCAGTCCGTCAACGCCAAGTGAAGCGAACGCATTAGCGGCATTGCACAACCGTTTGATTTCATCTTCATCACTGACTTCAAAGCCGTCACTCTCTCGCAGCATCACCCGCACGGGAATCGCGACTTGCTGTTTAATCTCTTTCACAAGTGTGAGTGCAGGTGTCAGTCCACCACGATTCAAGTCGCGAACAATTTCGAGCCGTCCAGCTCCGCCACGTTCAGCCTCAATCGCATCCGACACCGAGCACGCAATCACTTCCAACAAAGGAACGTTATGCATGGTCAACATCGAGATACCTGACTCGCCCCTGGTAATGGAGAAGTAGTTGCTTCAACTTTTCTTGCGTGACGCCATCTATGTTGGCACTCGGCAACACTGGAACTTCACCACCGCGACGCAGAACTTCTGCCACTGCTTCAATCATGATCGAGTTGATGATCGTTGCGCCTGCCACCGTCGATGATGGACCAATTTTCGATTGCAGGCCGGGAAGCGAAAGCAGCGCGTCTCCAGGCGGCACGCAGTTGTCGATTACTACATCTGCTAATTCGAACAGCCGCTTACCACTTGCGTGGAGTGGGAGTGACATACTCGACTGCTCAACACTGGTGATGGCAATGACTTTCACACCGCGCGACTTCATTTCCAGTGCCATCTCAATTGGAACGTTGTTGCGTCCTGAGTTCGAAATGAGAATCGCAACATCGTTTGAACCGACTTGTTCTCGTTCGATAAGTGTTTGGGCAAACCCTGCTACGCGTTCAATACGTGTGCTCTCCAATGCACCCTTTAGAAAGACAAGACTCTCGTCGAGGATGGGATTGATCGCGGCAATACCACCGGCGCGAAAGAAGGCTTCATCAGCGATTAGGTGTGAGTGACCGGTGCCGAAAGTGTGAATCACGCCATCGGCGAGCAGTGTGTCGGCAACGAGTTCGCCAGCCGCCGTGATTGAGCGTGCTTGTTCATTCTTGATGCGTTCAAGCAGCGTTTGTAGTTTGTCGATGTAAGTTTCCGTATAGCTGTCCATATGAATTCACTTGGTTCGTTTAAAGAAGTAACCCTCATTCACCCCGACCTTCAGGTCGGGGATCACTGACTTGTTTTAAATACTGAAACCAAAATGGTTCCTCGAGTAATCACCTGCCGAGGCCCCCGACCTGAAGGTCGGGGTGAATGAAAGGTCGTCCATCGTGATACTCGCCCAACTCAGTTCTCCAACGCTTCATTCCTTACATTAGCTCGTACTAGAACCTTTAATTTTTTCGGAACTAATCCAGCCGACGTTTTGACAACCGAGTAAGTAAGCTCCCATCACCGGTTCAAACTCAGGAGCAACTACCCGGGCATTCTCAACGCGCATCCTCAACTCCTGTTCAAACTGTTCTCGGAGAATGCGACATGAGTCGAGCACTGAACCTTGATAAGAGACGAATACTTCATAGCCCAGATCTAGTTGGCTGATCGCTGCACTCACGCTTTCGGCTAGATCGGTTCCTGCCTGCAAAAAGATTTGTCGAGCAACCGGATCTCCTGCCTCAGCTGCCTCGTACGCAACTCGACTCAACGCAGCAATCTCCCGCGGCTCCATTCCTTTTACGTAGACGCGATGAAGAGCGTCGCGGAAGTCCGCTATACCAAGCGCCGCCAAGATCGACTGTTCAAGCGCTGTCGCGGGACCACGTCCATCGTGTGCACGAGCAGCAGCTCGCAACGACTGTTCACCAATTCGATACGCACTTCCTTCATCACCGAAGATTGGACCCCAACCACCAACCTTCACTCGCTCATCATTTCTACCAACACCGAGTACGACCGAACCTGTTCCCGCAAGCGCCACTACTCCAGGGCGCAACCGCAACGCACCTGCGTGCGCGATCACCATGTCGCCGTTAACAACGAGTCGCTCGAAACCAAAGCTTCGCAGCACTTGCTCCATTTCAATCGAGCCAGTTCCGTCGTAGTCGACACCTGCCAAACCAGCTGACACACAAACCACCGAACGACGATCAACTAGCGCTTGCTCCAATGCTTCCTCGATCGCTTCCTCGAGGGACTGAGTTACGATTTCAGAATGAACCAACAGATGATTTGATGGACCACTCTCGCCTTGACCAAGTACGTAACCACTCCTATCAACCGCCAAACAACGCGTTCGACTTCCACCCCCATCGATCGCCAGTACTATTTCCATTGCGCTGCTAGTTCCTCAACCATCTTTCCAACCATGTGTATGCTCGCTTCGAAGCCTCACCGGGAAAATTGTGTCCACCACTGAAGTAAAAAGTTTCAAGTCCTTCGTTTCTACCAAGCAGTTCGTAAACACGCCTCACTCGCACAACAGCACGACGTGTACTCCAACCACCATTTGGAAAAACGAAATCTTCGTCCGACGCGGAAAGAAATAGTGGCCGGGGGGCAATCAGCGAAACCATCTCGTGCATTTCAAACGGCGTGTGAATGACTTCTGAGTCGGGAACAGCACGATAGAAGTCCATGTTGATCGACGGGTTTGAAATGTAGAATCCAAGGAGTGGTAACAACGCAGTCGCTCTGGACCAACGCCATGTGTTGCCATCAATGCGAAACGTGTCGAAGCCACAATTACTCGCGCCAACTTTGATTCGATCTTCCAGCGCCATCGCGAACAGCGTCGTGATCCCTCCATGCGAATGCCCTACAGACCCAACTCGAGTTGAGTCGACAAAGTCGAGCGTCTCGAGGTAGTCAATTGCGCGACTCAGATCCCAGACCATCTTGCCGAGCAGAGACCAATTTGGATGCTTGCGATAAAAAGGGATCGCGTCACCATAGTGCCCACTAGCACGATCGTGTCGTTCACCAAAACAGAGTGCGTCGTAGGTGAACGTGACAAATCCTCGCTCGACTAAATGCAACGCGGTTTGTAGATCGGGATTGCCGGCGAGACCGGCGGGTTCGCGTTTCCCTTCCTGGGTAGTTTGGTGTGGACAGATAACGACAGGAGTTCGACCATTCACTTTGTTTGGAATTAACAAGTATGACGGTATGAACTCTCCGGGCTCAGTTTGAAAAGTTAACTTGCGAAGCGTGTATGACTCACGCTTAGTTTCTTCGATCGTCTTCGCCTCGAGTGAAGGCTTCGTACGCGGTGCATCCCCGATGAAGACTCGCAGAACGGTTTTGATCTGCTCTCGCCTTGTTTCCCAGGATTGCTTTGTCGAGTTCTTATCTACCAGGTCGATCAGTTCTGCTTTTCCAAAGTGCTCGCCTCTTACTCTTGGCTTAGTTGCTCGCGTGATCGCACGCCACTTCTCCCAACTCCAGTCAACGTAGTCGTACTCACTTTTCGGCAACGGTCTCTGAGCAGTGACGGCGGACACGTCGGACAGTGCCGCCATTGTGATCGCCGATCCTGACATTCCTAAGAACTCTCGCCGTTCCATCATTAACTTTGTCGTTCAAATGTCCGATACGCGTCGAATTTATTGTTTGGTGTTGTTTCGTGTTCTTTCGTGGATGGCTCTTAATGGATCGAAAAAAGCTATCCACGAAACCACACGAAATAACACAAAACAAAAAACCCAAGCGCGCTGAATTTTGCAAGAGCCTCTATAGCGAAAGAACACGAAATAACACCAAACAATAAATTCGACCCGAGGCTGACTCTTGTAAAAGGCGGTTAACCCGTCGTGACTCCTTGGTGCGAAACGACCGTTAAATAGTCACGACAAGCTAAACCGCTTCGGACATTGCCTTACCTAAATTCGATCGTGTGTTGGCCAACGGGAATCAAAAGCGAAACGGTCTCATTGCTGCTGTTGAAATTGAACGACGCCGCACCGAGTTGTTTACCGTCCATCATCACGCGTACCGGTACTTTGCCTACGTTGAAAATCATCCGTGCTTGCTCTTTGGTGTTCACAACCAACTCGATCACGCCAAGTCCAAACCTAGCGGCCACACTCATCGGCAAATCACTTGAGAACAAGGTCTGGTTGCCACGGCGCACAAGTTTGGAGTTCTGCGCGGCAAACATTTGCACCTTGTCCGAACTTTGAGTGACAACGACGGAAGCCGCATTAACCATCCACTCACCCTGACGCATGGCATCACCACTAGTCTCAGATCGAAACAAGACCATGTCTGTCGAACTGTCGCGGGCTGTTCGGATTCCAGTGAAGTTCGCACCTGACAATCGAGTCATGTTGTCGATCAAACTTCTCGCTGCAACTGCAGTCCTGGCCGGTACCATCGCAGTGAGAAAAGTGGTCGCACTCACTGGAGTCGACGTTTTGAGATCCAGGTAAACAGGTTGGGCCGGCGTCTTCGGCGGAGTCGTTGTGGCAAAGACTGGATACGGGATGTGTCCGCTCTTAACTGTTAGCGACGAAGCGACGGATGGAAATGAGCGAACTGCAAGACTAGCTTTATCTCCGTTATAAGTTGCCGTGAGTTCGTTCGTTGACACTCGCGAACGGTCTGGCAGATGTAAAAGAAAATCGAAAGACTCAGGCCTTGTTTTTGTCTTTAGCTCATCGTAGACGACAAAGTAATTCGGCTTAACGAAAACAATCCGTCGCACGTAGCCGCTCAACTGTCCCTGGTAGACGCTCGATAACTCACTACCAACACCATCGTAAAACTCACTCGTGACTGAATCGGTAATCCGCGGGTAACTGTTCAGCGCTTTGAATTGTCGAGTGTCAGCTATGCTTTGGCTTTCGGGATTACCACCCACGAGTACTGTGTTGTGTCCAACTGCCTGAGTAAAGAACGTCGCGTAATAAGGATCTTTGTAGTAGTCAGACCAACCGGCTTCAGTAATCAGCGGCTCACCAAAAGCTGTTAACAGAAACGCACCCTGGTCCGAGTGATGATGGTTGAACGTTGGGCCAGCACGAAACAGAAACACTATGTCATCAGCAGTCCAACCACTACGAAATACCGCATTGCCTTTGTCGGCAAAAATCTTCGAGGTTGGTAAGTCGGGAACTTTCGGTTGAACTGAATCATCATAAAAGATGAACTTGGTTAGTAATGGTCGATCAAACTGGGAGTAGTACCAGCGCACAATCTGGTCCTTGGAGCGATAGACGATCGGAGAAATACCGTGACCACCGGGCGGATGCGTGTCGCCCATGTCCAAGCTTGCTGATATCGGTTTAGTGCTCGTGTAGATCGGATAACTCAGTGACGTAAGTACGTGCGACCGCGTCCAGTAATCAGTTCCAAACGCTCGCTCAGTTGCAGTCAAAGCTGGACCAAGTGTCTCAGCATCAAACTCCTGGTAACTGATCCCTTCTCCGTAACTACCGTCCGCAAGGAAACTCGAGGCAAGATGATCTTCAAACTTGCGCAGCAGGCCATTTACGTAGAGGTCAAACTTTTCATCTTCTTTCACATCGCCTGCAATACTCGACGCTGCGATGAGTGCGCCACCGACAGTGTGAGCAATCCAGTTACTGGTATTGGCCATCGCGCGATTGTCGACAACGTATTCTTTGTAAGTTGGAATGATCGACTTCTCGATTAGTGCACGCCTCACCAACTGTCTCTCTGCTTCCGTGAGGTCGTTGTAAAGCAAGTCGTAAGCGAGTGCTACATCATTGGCGAGTTGTCCCGCCGGGTAGTAGGTGAATTGACCATGAGCACGAAACCAGGGTGGTTCCCAGTGCCTCCATTTTGAGACAGCGAGCAACGCCGACTTAGCCGCAGCGAGCGATTCCGAGTTGCCAGTCAGATAAGCGTCAAAAGCATTATGGGCAATACGCGAGCGTGCCCGGTTTAGAACATCGAAGTAACCTAACAACGAAGGCAAAAGATTTTCGGAGTCGAGCAACTCGAATACATCGCCACCATTCGCAAGCTCACCTGACGCGCGAGAATTCTTCGCTGTAGTCTGAATGTAATTCCAGAGTGATGCAAGCTTCGGGTCGCGAGATCGTTCAATCAGCTTTTCACGATCAGAACTGGAAAAGAACAGCCTGGGATGAGTTGTGCCAACTCCACCGCGAATAACCATGCGGACATCTGTCTTAACTGTTTCGCCAGTCGAGGTTGTGCCGGTAAGTGCCGCTTGCCAGACGCCAGCAGGATCTGTAACACGAAGCTCGTGGAGCTTGTTGTTGGTCCAGGTTCCATCGCCGGCCACTTTATCGCCATGAGTTGCGTCGTCGAACAGAAGTGCTGAAGTGACTGACTGACCTGCTTGCGTGACTAACTGGCAATCCACGGTCGACATCTGCTTTGGCGCTGCAACCTCTAGCGAGATAGAGTCGTTCGGCTGATAGCTCTTCACACTTAACAACTGTGGCCACGGATCAAGCAGCTCCGTTATGGGCTGGCGCACTTTAAATGAGGCCTCACGCACTCCTGAGAATGCGACATCATCAATCACAAAGTGATAAGTGAAATTCGGATCAGCAGCTGGAATCGTAGTGACGAAGAAAACTGCCTCGATTCCGGTTCCGGCGGGAAGTTGAATTTCAGAAGCAGCAACGGTGACGGTGGTCCATTCGTTTGTTTTAGCGAGGCGACTGGCCTTGTAAAGCTGTCCATTGTCCCCCGCAACGCCAAGTTCGAGATTGGCCTGGTTAGTTGAGCCAAGGAAGTAAGAAAAACGAAAACTCGAATCACGAGCTGCACTCATTCTCACCTTCTTGATGAATCCAAATCGCTGACTGCCTGCGATGTTTGGTGTGACAACTCGCATCAACGCGCGTCCACCAGGAGCTTTGAAGTCAGCCGTGGGAGTAATGCTCGGCTCGTACCCGATGTCCTGCGCAGGCGGATAACTAGCCCACTGCCCGAGTCCTTCGCCTTGAAAATCTTCTTTCATCAAGTAGGGCTCGAACAGTTTCTTGCCATTCAGATTCGTGGCGTGTACCCCCACCACGAGAAACAGAATGAGCAGACCACCAATCTTTGAATAAAACTTCACTCCCTCTACCTCAACCAATGTCCCTCATCGTTTGAACGCCGTCTCGAGCGTTGGCCACAGTTTCTCGATCTTGAGATTGCCTGCTGCAAAGATCGCGATTCCTTCCGGATGTGCCTTGCGTGCAGCCTCGATTGACTTCAGTAGCTTGTCCGGTTGGAAATAACCCGGTGGCAGATCACTACGAAATCGCGATACACGAGCAATCAAGGCATCGACGTTAGCCGGGGTTGCGCCCGCACCATTGTTAGCGACGACTGCATCGACTAGCGGCTGGAACTCACTCGAAACCTGTGGTGCGACTTCTGTCAGGTGCGGCTTCAGCGCCTCGAAGTTGGCCTTGATTGCTTTCGCCTTTTCCGCACGTGCTTGGGCGTCGTCTGCCGCCAAGGCCTTTAACTCGTTCAGTCGCTCACGCATGTCCTCTACCGGTTGCAACTCTTCCCTATAGAGATAAGTCGTTGCGATCCCCGCGTAGATGGGGCGCTTGTGATGTACCCACTCGACTTGTCGTTCAGTTACTTCCGTCAGATGATCGAGATAACTTTCGAAGCTTCCCGCAAAATGACTTCGATAAGTCATCGGCATATACACGTCGATCCAGTCGGTCCACTCGTTCCAGTGCTGACCGATGAAACGACTACTCAAGATTGGGTTCTTGAAGACGGCCGCTGATATTTCGACTTTGCGTGGAAGACTTCTGATGTGTGTGGCGAGTTCACGAACATAGTTTTTGATCTGTTCCTGGCGATACTCATAGAAGAAGTAACGCATGTCGGGTGGACCACCGGGAATCGTTCGGCCATTCAAAATGAAGTCAGCTTTGTCACGGCGATCCATCTTGTCCCAGTCACCTGGCAACATGGTTGGATCGCTCCACCAGTTGGCTTCGATTCGTGGTTGAGCAAACTTCACTCGATAACGTTCATCGGGTCGTGACTGATAACTAAGCATCGCAAACTGCGGAAAGTGTGCGAGACAGTAGTCGCAGAAGCAGTAACTGTCAGGAGCGACATCACCCGGATAACGCACGTAGTCATGATGAACGCTGTCGACCTGGTAGTTCTTCGCGACTTCTTCAAACATCGGAATCAACCACTGATCGACATAACCCGGACGTCGCGACGGACACATCCACACGTAGTCGTACGGTCTGGTGTGACCCAACTTTTCACTTGCTGTAGTTGTTCCGTCGGGGTTTAGTTGGGCCCACTCGGGATGCTCGCGATACGCAGCTCCCTTTGGACTTTCAATGAAGTCGCACAACCATGCATCAACTTTGATCCCCTGAGCATGCGACTCTTTTACCAACGTGCCGAGAAAATCAAAGTCCGCATAACCTGCAGCGATTGCCTGTGGAAAGCGTTTGCTCTGCCAGTAAATCTCTCCTGCTGAACCCTTGACTAGAATTACGATCGTGTCGATGTTCGCTCGTTTACATTGATCAACGAACTGCTTGATCGCCTCAGGTGTTTTGCCGACTGCCGGCGGATGTGCCCACAACGCATGTACTTCACGTTTGGGTTGCGCAGCGTTGCGCGCCTTAGCGATGCTCGAGAAATGAAGTACCGCAACAACTATCAAGACACCAAGTAAACGAGTGATGACGCTCCGGATCAAAAATGACTTCATTTAATTACCCTCAGTGGTCAAACAGTCAGTACCAGCTCGCGGTAGCGGGTGGGTCCGCTAACTCAAAGCACCAGAACACAGCAAACCTACTCTCTACCGCGAGGTGGTACTGACTACGCCAACGCACGAAACACTCCGCGTCGCGCCCATCTCAAAATGAACAACCCTCCGCTCAAGAGTGCTACGAGGATTGACACTACAAACACCATCCAGTGTCGCCCGAGCGAACTAATGACAGCTTCGATCGCTGCCGAACAGAACGCGATACCAAGGACGCAATCGACTAAGTCAGTCATCGTTTCACGTCTGATCTGTGTGCGCTGCTCGACGTCGAAATCCTTAACGACGGGTCCCCACAATCCAGGTGGCTTGCATCGTCGATAGAACTCACGCAACGTGTCGATCTTTTCAGCCGGCGTCAGAAGAGTGATGACAACGATGGTCGTGAACCCTAGTCCAAAGAGAAGCAGAAAACCTTGCCAGAATGGGTGGACTTGTTCGTTTGAAAAGCCGAGTGGAAACCAAACGATGTAACTCAACGGAAGACCGATGATTAGTGCGGCAGCTTCACCCCAGATGTTCAATCGCCACCAGAAGAACCTGAGCCACGACAAAGGTAAGATGAACGCGAACACAACTGAGTTGATAAAGAGAAACCAGGCGCGTAGACCTTCGACAAAGCAGTACGCGACAATTAGTGACAACGAAAAGATCACGACCGAGCCAACTCGACCGATCCACACATAGTGGCGTTCTGTTTCTTGAGTGCGAATAAATGGACGATAAAAGTCGTTGACAATGTAAGACGCTCCCCAGTTCATCAACGTACTCACAGTCGACATATAAGCAGCAAAAATTCCAGCGACTAAGAGTCCGAGCAATCCAACCGGAGCATAAGAGCGCACCATACGAGCCCAAATCTCACCAGGCTCGGCGACGCTGCCTGGCGCGTACAGTGCAGCAGCAATCATTCCCATGAATAGGAAAGGGACGACTCTGACAATTAAGGTAAGAATCGCGTTGAAGAGTTGGCCCACTTGAGCATGAAACTCATTGCGCGCGGCCATGAAGCGTTGAGCAGTAAAACCTTCACCGCCAGTTGGTGAAGCGGCAAAAAATAGACCCTGCACGATAAAGGCTAATACCGTGAGACCACCGAGACCTTCTGCAGGTGGAATTACCCTGAAGAAGCTCTCTGCTCCGCTCACACGACTCGCTTGAATCGTTTGGTAAACATGATCCATTCCCCCCGCACTCGCTAATACAATCGGAACAAGGATGATGTTGCCGACAAGAAAAATTCCGAACTGGTACGCGTCTGTATAAGCGACGCCTGAAAGTCCCGACGCTACCGTGTAAGCAGCCGTAATGATCGCGGCGAACAAGATCAAACTAAGTGGTTGCCAACCGAGAATTGGACCAAGGGCGGCACCGAGCCAGCCGGAGACGTAACCCATCAGCACCACGATAAAACCGAAACTCATGAAGACAGCATAGACGCCGCGATAACCATGCGCAAACTTGCCGCTATACCTAACGTTTAGAAGTTCCGCTGACGTAACAGTGCCGAGCCTGCGCCAATATTTGGACCACAACACTGCACCAATCGGCATCCAAACAACATAAGGAATCCACCAGACTGCGTTCCCCAGCAATCCCCCCTGGTAAGTGAGCATCGTAACCGCAGGAGCGAGGCCCGCGTCTGTGTAGGTAGCAACGGCGGACAAGGCGATCACCCACCATGGCAAGTCGCGACCCGAAACGAAATAATCGTCCATGCTGCGACTGGCGCGTCGCATGAAGTAAAGACCCACGACCAGCATGAAAAGGAAGTAAAGACCTACGACTCCCCAATCCAAAGGCCTCACGCTGTGAACCTCACTTTGTTGTTAAGTGTTCCAATGCGTTCGATCTCACAAACGAGTTGGTCTCTATCCTGCAGCGAAGTAGTGGTTCCTCCTATTCCTGCCCCCGCAGGAGTGCCTGTTGAAATGATGTCGCCAGGTTCGAGCGTCATGATCGAAGATGCGTAGGCGATCTGTTCGGGAATGCTGAAGATCATTTCACTTGAGTTGCCTTGCTGTCTGATCTCGCCATTGATGGTCAGCCTAATCTCAAGATTATGAGGATCAGGAATCTCATCACGAGTAATGATCCACGGGCCACACGGCGCAAACGTGTCGAACCACTTACCTGCTAACCAATCGAGAAATTTGTCCATCTCGCGATAACGACGGTTCTCGATCTTAGAATTCACTCGACGCTCAGACACATCGTTCATGATCGTGTAGCCAAAAACGTGGTCCATCGCAGACCCGGCTGGAATGTCTCTTCCGCGCTTGCCGATAACTACGGCCAGCTCAGTTTCCCAACCAACTTTTACGTTGTTTTTGCCAACCAGAATTTCACCGTCGTTACCAACCAAAGTGGACGACGGCTTTAGGAACAATTGCTGAGTGATGACGTCCTGTACTTGGGGGGTAACAAATCCACTTTCGGCGATATGCGCACGATAGTTTCCGGCCAGACAAATAATCTTTCCGGGACGCTCGATGGGTGGCATCCACTTTACCGAGTCAATCGCCAACGGATTGTTTTTCACATCGGAAAGCTGAGTTCGAAACGCGTCGATGTTTTCTATCAACTCAATCATCGACGCGATGCCAAGTTCTCTCGTTATGTTGACGAGAGAACCATTGACGATCAGACCAACCTGGGTCCTGTCGTTTGAATCTGTCTTGAAAGATGCAAACTTCATCTTTGTACTCTCAACCCACTACTTCAACGCGTTCACTATCCACTGCTCGCTTGATGACGGTTTGTGTTTTTGCCTCACGTCGCATGAATCGCACATGGAGTCGATAGAGGCCGAACGCCAATATCCAAAGAGTCACTCCAGAACCAAGGTTGATCGCCCTTCCCGCATTACCCGTTTGAAAGAAACTTGCGATGACAAGAAGCAAACCGGTCCCGGCAGTAATCCACGCGATGATGTAAAAAGGAGAAAAGACCTCACCTGTTGTGTTCGCGTGGTTGGCCGAACGATCGACTGGAGTGGAAAGTTTTTTGAAGAACTCGTCGATGCGAACTCGCTCTTGCTCTGGCACTTTTTCGATCAACGTCGTCAGTACCATCGCTCCAATTGTCAGACTAAAGTTTGTAAGAATGCTGAACGACTCATAGTCGTAGCGTAGCCAATTCGCATCGATACCCGGTCGTCCAGTCAGCACAAAGGCTTTGTAGAGATAAAGTGCAAGACCTGACACGAAACCCGTCGCAATGCCTGCAGCGGCACCACGCCACGTCACTCGTTTGATCAGAAGCCCGGCTAGCATTGGGATCAGCATTGGTCCCACGAACAAGCCAAACACTGTGACCATCACTTCAAACAATCCTTTGCGCGCAGACGAAATCAAACTGATCCCAATGGCTATCGTTAATGCCCCAACAGCAAGCGTCGCGACTCTCCCCACGATCACCAGCCGTCGTTGAGTTGCCTCTTTGTCAAACAGTCGACGATAAATATCTTCAGTGATGACACTTGCCATAACGTTGTAGTCGCCGCTTAACGTCGACATAGTTGCCGAGAACATTGCGGCGATCATAAGACCCATCAAACCTGCGGGTAGAAATTTCAGCGACAACGCGGCGTACGTGTACTGTGGTGAATTTGGTGGCGACAGCAGTTCAGGCAGCAAACTTCTGGCGGCCATTGCGGGAAGTATGAAAAGCGGTGGACCAAGAAGTTTGAGAACGACGGCTAGCATCCCCGCTTTACGCGCATCACGTTCATCGCGAACGCTGTAAAACTTTTGCGCGAAAGCCCAGTTGCCGTTGTAACTCAACATAATGAGCAGATAGAACGCGAAGACATACAACAGTGAGAACGGTTCACTAACTGGTTTTAGAAATCCGCCTGGTGCACCTGTAGTAAAAAAGTCGAACGATGGAACGTTGCTGAACACGAGTGGAAATAAGACGATCACACCCAAGGTTAGAATGATGAATTGAATGAAATCCGTAACGACGACGGCCCATAAACCACCCATGAAGGTGTAGAGCAACATCACGAGACCGCTCACGAGGATGCTCGTCTTCAAGTCGAATCCGAGTCCGACCGAAACAAACACGCCGGTGGCATAAATCTTTAGACCGTCATCGATAATCTTTAGCGGGAGTCCGGCCCAGGCAAGCACCTGGCGAATCGTTTTGTTGTAACGTGCCTCGAGAAATTCGATTGGACTAACAATTCGTGCCCGACGCCAACGCTTTGCCAACAACAGAGTGCCGACAACCATCCCGACGGCTGAACTCCAAGCAAGCGTGACGGCAACAAAGCCGAAGCGATACGCCATCTCCGAATATGCGACGAACGTAAACGCACTGAATCCGGTTAGGTAAAACGAGACGCCCGCCAACCACCACGGAATTGCGTTGCCGCCAGTGAAGAAGTCGCGCACATGCTTCATCCGCTTCCAGAAGTAGAGACCAATCAACGTCAACAACGCGAAGTAACCGACGATGATGATGTGATCAGCAGTGTGCAGACTGGTTTGCATGTTTCTACTTCAAGACAGACTTCGGTCGTTACTACCTGACGGCAGCTATCACGAGTCAATCACTTGGCCTGGGGAAAGTGTGTCGAACCCGCCGTCAACTCTTCTCTGTGTTCCCTGTGTCTCTGTGGTAAATGCGGCTGTGTTAAATAGGGCACCAGCTAATTCACACCAGTTAAAACACAGAGACACAGAGAACACTGAGACATGGAGGCCGACCGATAACTCAACTATTCTGTCGCATTGCTGCCGGAACGATCTTTTCAGTTTGGCCCGACGAAAGAGCACGCGTAATCGCGTCGAGCACAGCCGTCACTTGGCGACCATCGAACGCAGTTACCTTCGGTTCTGTTCGATTGATGATCGAGTCAACAAAGTCGGAGAGACACTCGACAAACGCACCACGCAACTTGCCAAAAATATCCTGCGTCAAAAATGTCTTCGGATAAGAAAACTCTTTCGCGGTACTCACCTCGATAGATTCACGCTTACGATCAAAGTGAAGGTGACCTTCTGAGCCGATGACTTCCACGAACGAATCAACGATGGTTGGAAACGTATTCGGGTAGATCCACGACGACTCAATCGTCGCGATAGCGCCACTCTCAAATCTGATCTGTGCATGGACGAGGTCGTATGTATCGATTCCCCTTTGCACCAGTACATGCTTTACACCATACGCGCGAGCTTCAACTGGCTCACTTCCAAAGAACCAACGCATCAGATCGATGTCATGCGAACCAAGAAAGTGAATGGGCGTCGAACGGTTGGCCCAATTGATCATGTCGGTCGAAACATAAATCGTGTCGTTCTTGCGTGCGTAACCAGCAAGAGGTTGACCGATCGCACCTTTTTTAATCGTCGAAAAGCCGTGATGATAGGAAGCCAACCAGCGATGATTAAAAGCAACTTGAAGAGTTTGGTTTGGCCGGCTGCGACTCAACTCGAGTAGCTCATCTGCTTCGGCCAATTCCGTCGTGAAGGGCTTTTCACAAAGGACATGCTTTCCAGCTTCAAGCGCTGCCTTCGTGGGTTCAAAGTGCGCGAAATCTGGTGTTGCTACACAGACTGCATCGAAGGAACCTTCGTCCAGGAATTTGCGATAGTCAGTGAAGCGAGTTGCGACTCCATAGTTATTGCCGATCTCAGTCAGTCGCTTCTCGTTTCGCGTGCATATGGCAGTAACGGTGGCGAGCGGATGCGCCTGGTAGATGCGCGTGTACTGCTCACCCATTATTCCCAAGCCAACAACTCCGATGCGGACTTTATCTGTCATGCGGATAATCGATCTTCAAATAATGATCTTTGTAAACTCAAAACATTGTCGATAAGAACAGCTTCTGCCGTCGGGCGACACTTCGACGAGACTACTTCATAGCCTCCTACTTCGTAAGCGATCTTAGTCGGAAGATATCCGATATAACCGTTTGCAATGCCGACTATGAAGGTATCGTGCTCGACCTGGTTCTTGATGAACAATCCTATCTCGACGAAGACCTCTGCCGGAACCGCAACAAATACTGAATCATTGATCCTGATCCCCTGGAGCTCTATCGGCAGCTGGCCGTCTGTAAACACAGCCGTTTCGCCTGCATAGAATTTATTGATCGAAGCATAGAGCTGTTCGGATCGGGCGCGCCGAACTGCGTCACCTTCATCACCGTTCTGAGAAGCCAGCGACGCGAGATGAGCTTCAGCTTCTTTCAATTGACGGTCACTCTCGTCTGCTGAAGGGTAACTTTTCAGTGGCAGAAAAACCGGCAAGACTGCTGTTTTCAAAGTCGGAGCATGATCTACCGCAATTGACGGTAACGCTAGCAAGGTCGCTTCTGCGAGTAAATGTCCGAGCTGACCGGCGCGTTCAAAAGTTCGGCCCGGAGTTATGACGCCAATCGCACTTAGTTCCGACGAATGGCCCATGCTGATATTGCCCTGCGTGCCATTTACAAACATCGCAAAGCTATCTTCACCAAGTCTCTCTTCGATTTCACTGACAGCAAACGCGGGAAAGTCCCCTGTAACAAGCAGATTGTCTGGACCAAGAACAGTCGGATGACATGAGTAGTTGATCAATACTCCTCGAGTACGATCTTCCATGTCAGTAACTTTAATGATCCCAATCTGTTCGTCGACGGGTTTTTGATCAGTGCTACGACGGTTCACTCCAACACCGGACACGCGCCCACTTCCCACGCCAACCTTCGACTCAACACGATTGTCCCACGCTGTCTTAACCGACTCGCGAATCGCGTCCGCCAGTTGATCCATGTAAGCAGCATCAACACTGCCATCTGGATTAAAGAACGTCTTGATCGTTACTGGACCAGCATGGGTATGGGTCGACGCAATCATCACCGCGTCTGCTTTGATGTTTGTGACCTCCGCAATCGACTGTCGCACACGTCGAATAAAATCACTTGGCAGCGCCAACAAATCAACGCTGACGAAAGCAACCGCGGCGTCTTGCGTTTCAAGCACGATGGACCTTGCGAAAAGATCGTCATGAATCCCCGAAGCCGGTTCGAGACGCGCCGCAAAACCAGCGAGCGGCACTCCGACAGACGGAGAAATGCAGACCTTATGTATTCCAGCTTTAAGCAATTCGTCTCCTCGTTTATTAGCCAGAGATCATCTATCCCGGGTTCGCTCTAGAAAACGAATCGCATGCCCAGTTGAATGATGCGTGGTCCAAAGATAGAGCTACGCACTGGAAAACTTCCAACATTGACGTTAGTTAACAAGTTGTTGGCAAGGATTCTACTCGCCGCGTCGAAACGATGAAGCCGTTCGTTGGTTGCGCCAATTACGTCCACGCGCAACTCCATTCTTAACGCTTCGGCCAGCCCCGTTACCTTCGCAACAGAAAAGTCCAGGTTACGACCGAATGGTGCCCTGAAAGCGTTGCGTGGAATATTGCCAAACGTTCCCGGAGGATAATCAAGACTGATTGCCGCCGGGTTAATGATGAACAAGTTTCCGCCAATGCCGGCCTCCCAATCTTTCAACCTCTTCTCCCATTCAGCGTCGGACCAGTTTGGATCGCCGATTAGATTGCCTCTTTCGGTTGAAAGTGAGTAACCGGTGTTCGCACGTCGATTACGAATGTTCGGAGAGAACGGATATCCCGACTGAAGTTGGAAAGCTACAGACGTCCTCCAACCACCGACGAACTTGTCGAGAAGTGACGACTGATTCCAAAACGTTTTGCCTTTGCCGAACGGGAACTCGTAAATGCCACTGGCGACGAATCGATGCGGCGCATCAAACGTCGAGAGTCCTTTGTCCAGGTTGAAGTTGTTGTTGTCGGCCATGATATTGAAGGTCGAACCCAGTGCAAAAACTTCGCTGCCCTGGTCGATACTCTTCGAATACGTGTAAGAAACGAGGAAGCTGTATCCCTGCGAGAAACGTTTGTCGACTTTAACAGTACCTGCGTTGTAGTTCGACTGCAGAACATTCGTCGTCGCAAACGCACCGATGTTGAAGTTTGGATATGGCCGGCGCAAGAAAGGATTCGCCGCTGGATCAGCACTCGAGTTGTTAGCCGTAATCGGACTCGGCGTGGCCTGGCTAAAGATCCATTGGATCGGCAAGTTCTTCGAATTCGATCCGGTGTAGTTAACTTCCAAAAGCATGTTTCGCAAGATCTCTCTTTGAACACTTACACTCCACTGTTGTGAAAAGGGAGTCTTGTAACTCGCGAGCGCTCCGGAATTGCCACTCCCGATAAACGGTTTGTTGTTAAGTATCGCCGGAGGCACTGGGCCAAAGGTTGGGATATAGCCGGCGCCGGCTGTAAACGCACTATCGGGAAATGGATTGGCCAACGTCGCACCGGGATTTATGAAGTCGCCCGTCTGCGTGTTGTAAGTTCGATCCGGAAGCGGTTCATAAGCACGCCAGTGGAAGAACTGAGTCGAGTCAGCATAAAAAATTCCATAGCCGATCCTCACTACAGTCGAATCTTTCTTGAAGGGTTGAATTGCGAGGCCAAATCGAGGACCAAAATCCATCTTGTCCGGCTTCACTACTTCCGGATCGGTGCAGCAAACTACCAACGGAGTATTCGAGCGGCGCGCGACGTCGGGATTCGCAACGATCAATCGACCACCGTTTGAAGGATCGAAAAGAGCACCGCCGAGAAGCCTCTCGCTATAGGGCTGGTGATATTCATAACGAAGGCCCAGGTTCAAAGTTATGCGACGGCTTACCTTCCAATCGTCTTGAAAGTAAACAGACCATGGAGTGTTTCTGAGATTGGCGATCGATGGAACTGAGAGAGCGCTTGTTTGGGCCACACCAAGAAGAAAGTCCGCGACTGAATTATCGCGATTCGAAGTCACTGTCGACGCACTGCTCGCGCGCGTATACAACCCACTGAAAGTTAGGACTCCGTTGGATCCATTTCCAAGTTCACCGTTTTTGAAACGATTGTGATCGCCTTTGAGTCCGAACTTGAAACTATGATTCCCGCGAATGTAGGAAACATTGTCAGCTATCTGATAAGTGTTCTGCACAGTTTGCAGCACTGACGCGCTAAAGCCACCATATGCAGCCGGCACGTTTCCAGTGATGTTGATACCAGGAAGCGACGGCAGAATCGTGTTGCGAATTCCGAATTGTCCAACGTCGATCGGATCGATACTTTCACCGTAGACACCACGCACATAACCAAGTCGGAATTCGTTGATGAACGCCGGACTAAAGACGTGAGTCCAGGATGAGTTGAAGACTTTTCCATTACCAACAAGGTTCTTAGTGGTGTAGGCAAGCACACCCTGGTTAAGTCGAGTGTTGTCCTGGAAAGCAATTCGTCCGTAGATTGAATCACTCTGGGAGAACTGATGATCAATGCGAACCGAGGTTTGATTGTTGTCAAAGATCAGACCTGCGTTCGAGACAAAGTTGTTCGTTCCTGAGACAGCATTGGGCAAAGGCTGCTGGATATTGATCAATGCTTGCGCAGTCTTATTCAACCTGTCTGCGGGAATTAGATTGCCCGAGAATGGCTGGCGAATAGTTCGGGGGTTTGTAAACGATTCGGGCAACGCTGAGTTGAAAGCTGGATTTGCAATAGTTGTAGCGGGATCGAAAATCTGTCCGATCCGCACGCAGCTACCAGTTGGTAAGCCATTCGTACCAAGTAATGGAACCTGCGCTCCGCCCACGGTCATACAAGCGCCCAGTGAACTCGAAAAATCTCCATTGCGTTCTGCTTGAGTTAGCACGCGCGTAAATCCTGGCGCGAGTGTGTTCTGACGTCGACCTTCATAACTAAAGAAGAAAAAAGTACTGCCATGCGTGAACGATGGCCCACCATCGCCGAAGTGCGGCAAATAGACTGGGCCACCTAAGCTACCGCCGAATTGGTTGAAGCGAAGCTTGCCGCGTCCTGGCTTGCCTGACTTATCAAGCGCCGCGACTGGGTTGCGCGGTTGCAGTCTGTCGTTTCTCAAGAAGTCGAAAAGTGAACCGTGAAACTTTGCCGCTCCCGCCTTAGTGGCTACGTTGATCTGACCTATGCCCTCATACTCGGCGGAGTATGCGCTGTTTTGTAATTGAAACTCTTGAACTGAATCGAGTGACGGAGTGATTGTCGGCGTGCCAAATGTTGGGTCGGTATTCGATAGTCCATCAATTTTGAAAGTAGCTGTCGAAGGTCGAGTACCCGAGATAGAAAACGATCCGCCGCTCTCTAAACGAAACGCAGTGGCGTTACCTCCGGGAGGCTGATTAGCATTCGAGTTAAGAAGAATAAAGTTGTAGATATTTCGATCACCGGAAGGAAGTTCGGTTAACTGCTTGTTATTGATTACTTGTCCGATGCTCGCAGTTTCAGTTTGAACTAACTGCGGAGTGTCTACGATTAACACGTTGCTCTGAATCGTTCCAGCACTCAAAACAAGGTTGACTGCTACACGCTGACCGACACCAACAATGACGTTGTTATTCATCGTTCGACCAAAGCCGGTGGCAATTGCCGAGACTTCATAAGTCGCTGGTGGAAGGAACGGCGCTTCATAAACACCTTCGTTGTTTGTAGTCAGTGTCTGGGCGGCTTTGTTACCGAGATTGGTAACAGTAACAGTGGCACCCGGAACAACAGCACCTGTACCATCGGTAATAACACCAACTATTGCTCCGCGTTCAGTTTGACTAAACACAGTCGCTACAAAAAGAAGCACCAAACATGATGCGAGAGATGTAAAGGCAAGTGCTCTTCTCATGACACAAATCTCCTCTATCCCTTCTGGGCAGACGGATACGGTTTGGGGAGTTATGCAGGTTGTCGACGAACTCAGGAGTTGTGAACGTCGAATTTCAAACGGGCGTTACAGCCAACGTGGTTTAGTAGCGCTTTTTCTTCACCGCTTCGGATGTCTTCCTAATCAAATCCAAACAGCCGTCACCAAGTGTCACCGCGAGGGCAACAGAGAGAACGTCGAGCACGCATAGTTGCGCGATTCTCGAAGTCAGTACTTCACCACCTAAGGGAGATTCAGGAGATGCGGTGAGCAGAACTACGTCAGACGCTCTTGTGATTGGCGACGGGCTAAAGTTGGTAATTGAAATTGTTGAGGCGCCAGATTTACGCGCCGCGGTCAGTGCATCGACTACATCTTTCGTACTACCCGAATGCGAAATTCCGATCGCAACGTCACCTTGGCGCAATGAGGCCGCTGCCATTGCTTGCAAGTGCGCGTCGCCATATGCGTCGGCGACAACTCCGAGTCGAACAAGTTTCAACTTGGCATCGAGTGCAGTAAACGACGAGTAACCGACGCCGTAGATGTCCACGCGACCTGCGTCAGCAAGATTCTTCGCAGCGACTTCGACCATGTGTGGGTCGAGTGCTTTCATGGTATTGGCGACTGCCTGAATGTTCGTTTGAAAAACTTTTTGGGAAAGGTCTGCGGTCGTATCGTCGAAAGTTATGTTCTCGTGAATGAACTCGACAGGTTCGACGAGATCCTGTGCAAGACGGAGTTTGAACTCCTGGTAGCCTTTGTAACCGAGCGACCGGCAGAAGCGGATGACGGTCGACTCGCCGACTCCAATGTCGCGCGCAGCTTCGGAGACAGACATTTGCATTACGTGTTCAGGGTTAGCGAGCACGAAGTCAGCCACGGCTTTTTCGGCTGGCTTAAAGCTCTCCGAAGCACTCTTAATTCGCAGTAAACAGCCTGCTTTTTCGGGCGCAATGTGCCTGGCTTTCGACATTCACTTTCACTCCTGCTCTCGCGGAAGACGTGGTGTAAACCTTCATGATTGGGCTTGACGAAGGAGTTTTACTCCACAGATTCAGACGGTGTCAAGGTTTTATTTTGATTTGCTCTGCCAGTTTCGAGAGGCGTGCTAGCGAGGATGAGACTCTTATTGGTGTTGTTTCGTGTGATTTCGTGGATGGTTCCTCTCGACTAAGGAGATCCACTAAGACCCACAAAACAACGCGAAGAGAACTTACTTAGTTGATCCTAATCGATAAAGGATCGACGCGTGCGGGCGAAGAGTAATTTCTAATCTGTCGGCAACGTTAAGGTTCTGTCTCTCCCAAAGATCGCGCAGTTGATACTTGGCGCCCGTTAGACCAAGTTCTTTCCAGTTGAACTTCACGACCTGCTCTGAATCGCTAACGTTGAAGACGGCAAGATACTGGTCACTACCCTTTTCCGGTCGTGCAGTCCAAACGATCACATTCTGAGTCGAGACCACCGGCTTGTTGTCACGCGAATGCTGATCGACTGCAATCACTTCCGCATTCGATAACAATGAAGTCGTCCACTCATCAGCCTGCGTGAGATTGCCTCCCATGATCAGTGGCGAACGGAAGATGGACCACAACGTCAACATCGTTCGCTGTTCATCGTGAGTCAGGCGTGTCTCGCGAGGGTCTCCCCAACCAGCGGCCGGACGCAAACTACCGATTGGTAACATGTCGGCATCGGGCCAATGACCAGGCTTAGCAACTCCAGCCCAAAGTGCAGCGCGGGAAAATTGATTTTTAACTCCTTGTGGAAAGCCCCGGTTGCTGTACCAAACGTCCCAGATGTCATCTGAGATGCGCCACATCTGCGAATACTTGAAAACTTCGTCCTTCTTGTCAATCGAAGTTGGACCAGGAGAGAGACTGATCACTATCGGCCGGCTGACTTTGTTCAATGCTTCAGCGAACATCCGAATCTCCTCGCCTTTGTAAGGATGATCCGATATGCAATCGATCTTGACGAAGTCGACTCCCCAACTCTCGTACTGTTTCGCTAGTGAGTCGTAGTAAGCCTGGGCTGCTGGATGCGCCGGCTTCAAACCGTAGTTGTAAGCATTCCACGGACAAACGTCAGAGATCTCAGCAGCGTCTTTCGCCCGATAAGAAGAACCTGCTATCGGAAGATTTTTGTCTACCGCTTCGCGTGGTATGCCGCGAAGAATGTGGAGACCAAATTTCAGTCCGAGCGAGTGAAGATAATCTGCTAGCGGTTTGAACGTTCGTGTGTTGCCTGCTGAAGGAAAGCGGGCTGGAACTGGAACGTAACGTCCATACTCGTCCATCTCGAAGAGCACATGACTGTCATCGTTCTTTTTGAGATTGGCTAAGTACCAACCTTCGTCGACAACAACGTACTGCCACCCGAATTTCTTGAGGTTCTTCGCAATCCATTTCGCGTTCGCCTTGATGCTCTCTTCGTTGAGTGTGCGACCGTATGAGTCCCAACTGTTCCATCCCATCGGCGGCGTCTGTGCAATCTTTCTGTTCGGCGCAATCTGTGTTTTAGTCTTTTTTTGGTTGAAAGCGCGCTGCTGCGCATCCGCTACCGTAACCATCAACAACGCACAAATAGCGACCAGGAAGTAAGTTGGTTTGCGTTTCATGTTTTGTACTCAGATATGAACGTCGCTTAACGAAGGACCTTTTCTGTTGCCTCGTTTAGTAGTGTAACTTCAACGGGCTTCAGCTTGATGTTAGCCGACGAAATCATAACTCTATCAGGCATCGACACGTTCGGATTGTTGTAGAGACGCCTGAAGATAACCCATGCCGCTAGGTATGAACCAAGTTGTGACGGGTGAAAGGCGTCAGACGAGTAGAGCGGTAGCTTAGCATCTGCCTTGAACGCTTCACGCCATGCTGCACCTACCGGCAAAAGAACAGCGTCAACATCCGACGCCGCCAATTGATATGACTCAACAACGCGATCGAAGTCTCCTGCTCTGCTCACGGCTGGCCACACCATGTACACGACCGGCTTAGCGCCTGCTCGCTTTATCTCCTCAGCAAACTTCTTCACATATTCACGTAGCAATACGCGACTCTCAGGCAACGATGATGGACCTTGCTGCATAACAACGAAGTTCCAACGACCTTTCGTGATCTCTTTTCGAGCGTCACGTTGATTCCAATGATCTTCAAGACTGAAATCCGGATAAGCGATTGTCTTGTATTCGAAGTGTTTCTGTTTTGTTGACTCGGCGATGGCGGCAACGAGGGCGGGCATGTCGTTGGCGTAGGTGAGACTGTTGCCGATGAAGAGTACGCGAATCCTTTCCTGCGACTGCGCGAGAGTGCAAGTCAAGCCAATGAGCAGTATTGTGAATGAAACTTTAAGCTTGCTGATCATTTGATTAGCACAGTTGGGAAGCGAGCAAGCCCAAGTAGTGGACCTTCGTTTGTTTTGGTGTTAGTTCGTGTGATTTCGTGGACAGTCTTATTCCAGTCAAAACTAACCATCCACGAAATCACACGAACTAACACGAACAAGGCAATAGTACCGTTCTTGCCCAATTGGTTTTTTGATAAAGCATATCGGGCATTCAAATCTCGAGCCCCACACTTCGCATCAACTCCAGGGCGTTACTCTTCTGCAACACACCTGGACGTAGCAGATAATCAAACGTCATCTTCCCGCCTTCAAGATGATCTTCAAAATGAACGTTCGCAGCACGTGAATCAAGTTGTCCGATGATCTGCGTCAGCGCCAGGTCGTGCGTCGTGACCAATCCGATCGCACCACGCTCAACCAATCCCCGAACGACACCTTCAGCGCCGATCTTTCGATCATGCGAATTGGTGCCATGCAGAATTTCGTCCAGCAGAAACAGTACCGGCAACGGTCCTTTCGTGAGATCGACAATTTGCCGAAGCCTTGTTATCTCAGCGTAAAACTTCGAAGCACCTGCTTGAAGCGAATCCTGGATTCGAATGGAAGCTCCGATCTGCAACGGCGACAGATTGAGACGATGAGCCCGCACCGGCGCACCTGCCAGAGCAAGCACTATATTTACTCCAACCGTTCGCAACAGTGTGCTCTTGCCGGACATGTTAGAACCACTGACGATCAGAACTCCTGTCTGTGGTCCAAGTTTTAGATTGGTTCGGACATTGACCGTCTCAGAAAGCAATGGATGTCCAAGGCCTTCGCCATCGAAGCACGCTTCGGCGCCAGTTATTTCCGGCAAAGGATCGTTTGGATGTTCAAACGAGTAAGCAGCAAACGAACTCAGTGCTTCGAACTCACCCACTGCGGCCAACCACCGGCCAACCGCTGGACCAGAATGCTGTCGCCACTCTTCTATCGCCATTGCGCATTGCAACGGCCACAGCAGCAAAAGTGCAATCGGCGCGAAGAACATGTTCCTCGCCGAGTCCAGTAACTCGATCAAGCGTCTCAGTCGCGCGATCTGTTTTGAAGGAGGAAGTCCTTTGACGTCGAGTTCTCTACTCAAGCTGAGCAGGTGTGGACTAGTGAAATTCTCACGTTCGAGTCGTTCAAGTACTTCAACGAGCAACTGCAAGTCTTTACCAGGCGCATCGACTGATCTAATAACGTGCAACATCGCTCGCCGATGAATAAACACGAAGATCTGTCCAGCCATGACAGCTGCGACTAGTAGTGCGACACCGAAGTCTAAAAACCAGAGTGCCAGTCCAGCCAACGCCAACAGCGCCAATAGTCAGCAATCCATTTCATTGCTGAAGAAACTCGCCAGGCTGGTGCTGCGGCCCACTGTGTCAGCGCTCGCGCGTCAGCACTGGTGTGAACACCTTCAGCGAGCAGTGCCAGGTCTTCCCGCAAGTTGAGACGAGGGCGAAGCTCAACAACACTTGATTGACGAGCAAGTATGATCTCGGGAGTCGTGGGAGACATCAACCACGACGCCAGTGTCTCTTCACCGACGCGTGTACGCGCGGTTGATAGAAGTTCGAAGAGAGAGCCCGTGCCGAAGAGATCGAGATCTTCGGCGTAAGGGTGTGCACGCTCACTAAAGCGGTCGCCTGTCGATCCCTTGCCGGCCCAACGATCGTCCAGCCTTTCAATACCACGCCGGTAAAGTTCTGCCGCACGCTCACAACGTCGACGCTGATCGGTGATGCGCTGTTGCAGTGGCGAGAGACTGAAGAACCCGACAACCGGAATGAGCAACCACCAGAAAGACAGACCAGTGTAAACAAGTACAGCGATGACGATGCCGAGCACAACGAACGCCAGGCGAAAGAAACCGATGCGACGGAAGCGTTGAAAGTGTTCAGACGCTTCCGCCGATCGTTGCTGAATACGGTTTGTGTATTCGTCTCTGGGATCAACTTCCATGTTGTGACTTACGGCATAGTTCCGAGGTTGTTCTGTGCCTCTGGAGTCCTGAGTGTCTCTGTGTTTCAACTGATTCCCGTTATTAGAATCTCCATTTGAACACAAAGACACGGGGGTTTAACCACCTGAGATCTCCAACACGAATCATTTGCTAGTTCATTAACACCAGCACCACCATCAACGCCACACCAGCTAGTAATCCGTAAAACGCCAGTCGTTTCCACTTAACTGTACTTGCGCCTCGTGCCGAAGTCTCCCCCTCAAACTTCGGAAATAGCAACGAGAAGACGATCGAAGCCGCAATCACAAAAGCTATTACGCCTAGCGAAATGCCAACCGGAAACTTGCCATTGAACATTCCATCCAGCCACACCATCTTTAAGCCGACAAAAACAAGTACGACTCCCAGTCCATACTTCAACAGGTGGAACTTGTCGACAGCTCCGGCCAACATGAAGTAAAGCGAACGGAGTCCGAGTATGGCGAAGATGTTGGAAGTGAACACCAACAACGGCTCATTCGTTAGCGCAAAGATCGCAGGAACAGAATCGACTGCGAACACAATGTCAGTCGCTTCCAAAAAGACAAGACACACAAGTAATGGCGTGGCGAAGAGTGCACCATTTCTTCGAACAAAGAACTTGCTTCCTTCGCGCTCATGCGTGATGGGGATCAAGCGTCGCAGCAGTCGAATCAAAAAGTTCTTTTCAGGTTTTACCGGTTTGTCTTTCGCGACAAAAATCTTCACACCCGTGATCAGCAAGAACACACCAAAGATCAATACGACCCAGTGGTACTGCATCAACGCGGCACCCAGTGCGACAAAGATTGCCCGAAAGCCGAGTGCACCGAGAATTCCGTAGAAGAGAACACGATGCTGGTACTTCGCTTCAATACCGAAGTAACTAAACACCATGACGAACACGAAGATGTTGTCGACTGAAAGCGACTTCTCAACGACGTAGCCCGTCAGGTACTCAAGTGCGACACGCCAGGCAGCAGCATTCGGATCGAAACCAGGTATCGCCATCAGGCGAGCGTCTTGAGGAAACTTCCAGAGCGCGTAGTGATACAGCGCAAAGTTGAAGAGAAGTGCGAGCGCAATCCAGACTGCGCTCCAGATCGCAGATTCTCGAAAACTTACTGCGTGAGCTTTGCGATGGAAGACGCCGAGGTCAAGACTTAGCAGCAGTAGGACCAGACCAACAAACGAGAGGTAGAACCACCAGTATTCAGAAAAGGGAAAAAGCTCAACCATTGAAGTTCCTTTCGTGGACAACTGCGAGCGACTCGAGTCAGCACACAGATGAGTCCATCAGCGCCGCAAAAGGAAAAACCTCTTGCGGACACAATTAGCTTCCGCAAAAGGTCTTGGTATTTGAGCTTTAACGTTGATTGCTCTACCCAGTGGCCCGGTTGTTTGCGAGAAACAACGTGTTGACGTTACCACTGGACCCACGAGTGTGGGCAACCTACTCCCCTTTTTCCAGATTGAATGGTACAGGAGGGGAAGGCGTGTGGCAAATGAGTGGTGCTTTGTAATGAGATACCATTTGTTGAAGTCGACAGGATTTACAGGATTAACAGGATAGGAATGGTGACTGGTGTAGCTGCGAAATTGAGGCTCGTGAGCTTTTGGTAGTCTTGGGCTAGCTGTGAAATTGAGACTCCACGGACGTAAAGTCCGTGGTATCTCGTGAGCGTTCGGTAGTCTCGGGCTAGCTGTGAAATTGAGACTCCACGGACGTAAAGTCCGTGGTATCTCGTGAGCTTTTGGTAGTCTTGGGCTAGCTGTGAAATTGAGACTCCACGGACGTAAAGTCCGTGGTATCTCGTGAG